>Ga0256836_1000029_pt1 | contig 111016 bp, 113 predicted proteins | sample 4561380metaG_FD_185974 | JGI IMG/M metagenome (GOLD analysis project Ga0256836, IMG submission 185974) | Hydrothermal vent microbial communities from Guaymas Basin, Mexico - 4561-380 | ecosystem: Environmental > Aquatic > Marine > Hydrothermal vents | place: Mexico: Guaymas Basin | collected...
ATGCTCTTATAAAAAAAAGCTATGATGGTTTAACATCTGCTAGAGATTCAAAGAGTGAACAAATTCAAAACTTTTTTTCTGAAAGAATCAGTGACATTAATGTTATAGCTAAAAGTAAAGATGTAAAAGAGTTAGTTGAAGACTTAATCTATGTTCATGAAGAGCTTCAAGTAAAAGGTCATGAAAACTATCCTGTTACTAATCCTCTTGCAAAAGAAAAAACACAGCCACATGAAGAGTTCTTTCAAAGTTATGCAAAAGAGTATGGCTATTATGACATATTTATAATCTGTGCCAAACATGGGCATGTTATGTACACTCAAGCAAAAGAGTCTGATTATGGTGCTAATGTTAAAAGTGGTAATTTAAAAGATTCTGGACTTGGTGAAGTTTATAGAAAAGTAAAAGAGCTTAAAAGACCAGTGTTTGTAGATATGAGACCCTATACTCCATCTAATGGTGATCCTGCAATGTTTCTTGGTGCTCCAGTGTATAGTAATGGTGTTATGAAATCAATAATAGTATTTCAAATCTCTGATGCTGCAATCAATAAAATTATGCAGTTTAGAAAAGGTTATGGAGATTCTCAAGAAGATTATTTAGTAGGTCAAGACAAGCTTATGAGAAGTGACAGTTTTTTAGATCCTAAAAATCATACTCTTAAAGCTTCGTTTGCAAATCCATCTACAGGTAATTGTGATACTGAGGCTAGTAGAAACGCTTTAAGAGGTCAAAAAGAGACTAAAATAATAACAGATTATAATGGAAACCCTGTCTTATCTTCTTATGCTCCGGTAAAAATAGGTCAAGATATTCAGTGGGCAATTATGTCTGAGATAGATGAAGCAGAAGTTTTAATAACTCCAAATAGTATTAGAAATACTCTTATTGTCGATGCTCTTATTGTTTTAGTAATTGTCATTACAATTGCTTTCTTTCTTGTATCTATAAGTGTTATCAAACCATTAAATGCATTTAAAGAAAAGATACTTGAAATATCTTCTAACCATGACTTAGTACAAAGAGTAGATACCGATGCCCCACAAGAGATTATGGAGATGGGAAAAAGTTTCAATACGTTACTTAGTTCTTTACAAGAGTTGATTTCAACTTCTAAAAATTCATCTACAGAAAATGCTTCAATTTCACATGAACTCTCAACTACTGCACTAGGTGTTGGAAATAATGTCGAGAGTTCTGTGGTGATAGTTGAGCAAGCAACAGCACAAGCAAAATCAGTTCAAGATGAAATTATAGATGCAATATCTGATGCACAAGGCTCAAAAGAAGATATTGTAAAAGCAAATGATAATTTAGGGGTTGCGAGAGATGATATTATCTCTTTAACATCCAAAGTTCAAGACACGGCACAAACAGAAGCTGAGCTTGCTCAAAATATGGAAGAACTATCTAATGAAGCCAATGAAGTTAAAACAATATTGGTAGTTATTGGTGATATAGCAGACCAAACAAATCTTCTTGCATTAAATGCAGCTATTGAAGCTGCAAGAGCAGGAGAACATGGTAGAGGTTTTGCAGTTGTTGCTGATGAAGTGAGAAAACTAGCTGAGAGAACTCAAAAAACACTCTCTGAAATAAATGCAACAATTAGTGTTGTTGTTCAGTCAATTGGTGATGCTTCTACTCAAATGAGTGCAAATTCAAATGAGATACAAGAACTAGCAAATATTGCTCAAGGTGTTGAAGATAAAATTAATTCAACTGTTGATATTGTAAATAAAGCTGTTATAGCAAGTGAAGAAACTGTAAAAGATTTTGAAAATACTGGTAAAAATGTAGAGATTATTGTTGCTAAAGTAGAAGAGATTAATAAACTCTCATCAACAAATGCAAGAAGTGTTGAGGAGATCGCAGCAGCGGCTGAACACTTAAATACAATGACTAATGAATTAAACTCAAAACTTGAAACATTCAAAACTTAAAAAAATTGTCCTAATAGGTGCCTCCACTGGAGGACCTGGACAAATTCAAAAAATTATTAGTGCCCTACCAAAGCTACAAAATACGACTCTCATAATAGCACAACATATGGTTTATAGTTTTATGGATAGTTTTACCTCTAGACTTCAAAACATAAGTCATAATAGCATCAGTCTTGTAAAAGACAATCAAACCCTTCAAAGTCATAATATATATGTTTTAAAGGGCGAAACTACATTAATAGATGATGTTTTAAGTATGAAACATAGTTCTTTAAACACCTATAATCCAAATATAAATATTGCATTTAACTCATTTGTTTCGCTTTGTGAAGAAAGAGAGCTATTGTGTGTGATATTAACGGGTATAGGAGATGATGGTGTGGAGGCTTGCAAAAATCTAAGTCTTAGCGGGGCAAGATGTATTACAGAGAGTGCAGAGAGTGCTATTGTAGATGGTATGCCAAGTCGTGCAAGGTTATTAGTCCCAAACATAGAGGTCTACCATATAGATGAAATAGTTAAAATAATAAGTGAGTTTTGTGAATAATGTTTAGTTTTTTTAAGAAAAAAGAAAAAAGAGCACAAAATGTAAAAATAGAGTATCAAGAAGATTATAATGATATTGAACCAATATCAAAATATTTTCATAATGAAACTGGAATCACATTTGAGAAACAGATGAGTATATTAAAAAGTAAGCTTATCTCTTTTTGTAAGCAAAGAGAGATACACTCATTTTCAAAATTATTAGAAGATATAAAAAGAGACAGCTTCTTAAAACAAGAGCTGATCGACTACTTGACAACCAATGAAACATTTTTTTATAGAGAACTAAAACAGATAAATGGATTAGTCCAACTTGTAAAAAAATCTAATAGCAAGGTAGATATACTATGTGCACCATCTGCAACTGGTGAAGAGCCATACTCCATTGCAATAGCTTTACTTGAAGCTGGAGTATCTGCCTCTTCTTTTCATATAGTAGGTATTGATATAAACTCAGATGCTATATCTAAAGCTAAAAAAGCAGTTTATAGAGAGAGAAATGTTAGAAACTTATCTGCTGAAATAATCTCTAAATATTTCATTAAAAACAGTAGTGAATATATTTTGAACCAAAACATTAAATCACTTGTATCATTTAAAATAGCTAATCTTTTTGATAGTTCTTTTTCAAGTCTCGGTAAGTTTGATTTTGTATTTTCAAGAAATATGCTTATTTATTTTGATAAAGAGACAAAATTGAAGGCTAAATCTATTTTAGAGAGTATGAGAAAAGACAATACCCATAAAGTATTTTTTGGTCATGCAGATCTATTTTAAAATGCTAAGGATACATTTACATGATTAAATTCATGTGTAAACCCTTATAAATAATTTACTCGATTATCATATCAAATAAATCTCATTTTTAAGGTTTACACACTTTATTTTACATTTTCAAAAGAAAGTAAAGATTATAACACTTAAGCTTTACAAAGCTTTTTATCAAACAAAAACATACACTCGTTTGTTTTATTGAAAGCTTTTACAGCAGTTAATACAGCTAAATCTACTAATGGCTCAATAATCACAACTGCCATATAAGCACCACCGAAACTAAGCACTTCACTTACATTTTCTGCACCAAAACCTTGTCCATAAAATGCCCAAAATGCAACCCATGAAACGATAGCACCTTCCCATATAACAGACATTTTAAACATTTGAGCATAGCTGATATCTTTATATGCAGTCCCTGCAGGGATGATTTTTTTCACTGCCACATTAAGAATGAACATACTTGCTAAGAGTGTAGTTACATTGATACCATACTGTGGAAGGTCAAACTGAGCAAAGAAAAGTCCTTGAACAGCCAAACCAAGAGCAAGCCCTATAGCTGCAGGAGCAATACCAAAAACTAAGAAAATTGTTGTTCCTAAAATTAAGTGTACCTCACTTATCCCTATAGGGTAATGGGGAAGTACCTCAAAACAGAAAAATACAATCATTGTTGCTAATATACTCTTGAGCACTAAAGATATAATTCCATTCTCTTTCATATTGTCCCATGCTACTTTTGCTGTAGCTCCAAATACAGCTGCTGCTGTTCCATAACTAAGGAGCATCTTCGCTCCATCTACTACACCTGCTTCTATATGCATCTTCTTTCCTTCTTAAAAATTGTAAGCGACAAGGACTCTTAGATTGTCCCAATCACCATCATTTGAATTTGTATTCTTTTTGTCACTGTTCTTTGTGTAGATTGCACCAAGAGTCACCTGATTATGCTCATAAGCCACACCAAGATTTTGCTCCACTATATGTTCACTAACACCACTTGAATCAGCATCACCATTAAAATCTCCATACGCATACAGAAAATTAAAGTCACCCAATTCATAGCTAATACCAGCAACAACAGCATCTGCATCTCTATCTACTGCGATTACATCAAGAATCATACTATCCATATTTGTAAAGAGTGTTCCTCCTCCAAAACCGGAGAAACTTCCCTTTGCACTCTTTTTATCTGCCTTATTATACGCTATATTTAGGCCTAAACCATAAACAACAAGTTCTGCAGTCGCTCCATAGATAGAAGATGCTACACCACTTTGATCTAATTCATCTTGTTTAAGGTACTGAATTCCCGCATGCAGAAAAAGATCTTTTGTAATATGATAGTGCCCTGTAATATCTCCATAGTAAGAGTTATTGGCTGTTGCATCATTAATCTCACCATTAATATTGTAGTACCATACACTAGCATCTACATTCTCATCACTATAGATAATACCAGCTAGATATGTGCCATCTTTTCCTGTTTTTGCCCAAGGTGTTTCTAAACCTGCATCATACCCTTGCCAAGCAACAAGATAACCACCTTCAAACACAATTTTATCAAGCTCATAGCTTGCAATATATGCCTCAAAGCTGTTTGACACCATTCTAATGTCATCACTATCTGCTAAAGGAGTATCTATCGTTTGACGACCTCCACGAAATGCAAAATTTTCATAGGCATAGTTGATATATAGTTCACTCATCTGAGTATAATCACCATCAGAAGATGCTAGCTCATCATTATATTTTACACCATCACCAGATAAAAAATTTATATTTTGAGAAGTTACAAACTCTACCGCACCACTAAATCCTTTATACTCTGCAAGTTCATACTTTAAAAATCCACCAAGTGCTGTTGCATAGATATCTTGAGCATCTTTATAATGAATCTCTGAGTAGATAGAACGAACTTGCCCTGTCACTTGCCCATCTTTAAACATATGAGAGAACCCATCAACTATATTTAACTCTTTTTGCTCCACTTCATGCACACTACCAATAGCTTTTTTGACAGAGTGCAATCTATCTCTGTGCTCCTCCTCTGCATAGGCTGTTCCTATAAGTGAGAGTAGCACTAAACTTAACTTTATTATTTTCATCAATTTTTCCTCTTCTATTTTGTTAATGATAATCTATATCATCTTATAATCTAATTAAACTTTTTGTGGTGGTGATATGCTCGTATTTAATGAAAGATAATAATCAATGTAATTTTTAGCGAAGGTGAAAAGCTTAAGAACCTTGCAAGTAAGTGATTTAAAAAAACAGTTACAATGGCAAGATTTTGAAGAGAGCTGTTGCGTTTGACATATGGCCAACTCATCTAACTCTTCTAGTTCCTCTTCCTCTTGTTCACACAAAGCATAACAAGTATGGAAACTCTGCACACGAGAACACTCTTGTGCAAGACTTATTTGGTTAACAGTAGCAGTGATAGCACTTAAACTAAAATAGTTTTTTCCAAATCCACGAGGTAACTTCATGGTAAAATTATACTATAATTCGAAAAAAAAGAGAAATAATGGGCTACAGTGAGTGGTTTGACAAACATGCACAAAAACATAAGATAATCGTTGAGAAACTTCTAAAAAAAGATTTCACAGAAGAAGAGATTATAGAGTATTTTGATTTTGAAAATATGAAAAAAGAGGAGTTCGATTTTTGCCCTCTCTATGCCAAAGATAAAAAGTGTCACGATATGGAAAAACTCAACTGCTACCTCTGTGCTTGTCCGAACTTCCGTTTTAATGACCAAGGGATTAAAAAGATACAAAACGCCACTCAGTTTAGTTTTTGTGCCATAGAATCAAAAGATGGACGACAAGGTACTTATGGAGAGAAGATTCACCAAGATTGCTCAAAATGTGGTGTTCCTCACCATAGAGAGTATGTAGAAAAACACTTCGACCTTGATTGGAAAAAAATGATGCACAAGTGTTCTCTTTAAAAGATGGGAGTACAAAGAGAACTCACTCTTCAAGAGGCACAACAACTCTTTTGTGACTTTGAGATTAAGTCGCTGAGCCCTACAAAAGATGGGGTGATGGACACCACCTACCTCTCAAAACACTATGTACTCAAATACTATGAACGCGAGATGGGGGAGAAGATACTCCAAGATGCAGAACGCTTAGAGAAACTCTCTCAAGCGCAGCTTAATACCCCAAGATATCTTGCACAAAGTCAAGGTTGGCACCTCTACACAAGACTCCAAGGGCAAACCCCAAAGAGCACTCAACTCTATCATATACAATCTCTTGCACGCTTTATGGCAAAGATGCATCAAGAAACATCGCAACATCATTGCTCAAAGCTTTTTTTAGAGCAGTACCAACTCAAAAAAACACTTACTTCTCTTAAAAAAGAGTTTTTTTACTACTACAAAAAATTTCAAACACTCCAAGATATTAAAGAGCGAAATGATGGCTTTATCCATGGAGATATTTTTTGCGACAACACCCTCTTTGAGGGGAAGAAGATTGCTGTTTTTGATTTTATAGATGGTGCTTGTGGTGCTTTTAGTTTTGATATTGCTGTAGCACTCGTGGCATTTAACCCTCACAAACGCCACTCATTCACACAACTCTTTTTAAATACCTACAATCAAAAAGCTCCAAAAAAGATACACAAAGAGGAGCTCCAAGCACAGATCAAAATCGCAGCAAAACTCTATGCCCTCCTAAGAATACAGAAGCATAAAACAACAACAAAAGCAAAACAATTAGCCAATCTCTGGTAAAATACCCTTATGAATATAACTATCAATCCTGACAATTATGAAAACCTTACAAACTTTAAAGTGATTCTCAAAAAAGATGAATCAACTATAATAAATGAGGCCTTAGAACTTTATTTTGAGACTGAACAAAAAAAGCTTTTAGAGAAGAACCTAGAGGATGAAAATGCCATGACCAACCTCAGTTACGATGAGTTTTGGGGAGATATAGAGCTATGATGACTCACGGTGCCGACATATATACCTATGCAAAAATTGCAAAGTGTTCCCCCCAAGAGATTATAGACTTCTCCTCAAATATCAATCTTTACCAGCCAAACACTAACATCACGTTTGCAAACGCCACCATTACAAAATATGCCCAAAGCTCTTATGACACCCTCAAAGAAAGCATTGCTACAAATTACAATATAAAAAGTGAACAGATAGCTCTTTACAATGGTGCCACAGCAGCTATCTATGCTCTACTACCTCAACTTAAACCAAAAAAGGTCTACCTCTATGCCCCTTTATATGGTGAGTATGAAAAAGCTGCTTTTAGAGCTAAAAAATTTGTCAGTAAAATCAACCGTATTGAAGATATAGACAACCCTCCTGCAAAAAAGTCAATCGTTATTTTTGTCAACCCCTCTACACCAGAAGGTAGCTACCACGATATGAAAAAGCTTTTAAAAATGTGGATGAAACTAGAGTGTAGTATCGTTCTTGATGAGAGTTTTTTAGAGTTTGAAGAGCTTGAGTCTGCAAGAGAATATATCAAAAAGTATAAAAAGCTTTACATCATTCAATCTTTTTCTAAGTTTTACTCTTGTGCTGGAGTTCGGATAGGTGCTATTTTTGCCCATAAAAAGTCGATTGAGAAGCTCAGTAAAGAGCTTTGGAACATATCTTCACTAGATGCTCACTTTTTACAAGAGCGTCTTTGTGATGGAGATTTTAAAAAGGCATCAAAAGAGCTTCACCTCCAACAAAAAAAGCAACTTATAGAGATCCTTGAGAGTTCTGATATCTTTGATGAAGTGGTGGAGAGCCAAAGCAATTTTATTCTTTGTTATTCCCCTCGAGGAAAAGAGCTTTTTGAGTATCTTTTAGAGCACAAAATTTTGGTACGTTCATGTGAAAGTTTTGATTATTTGAGTGAGAACTGGCTGCGTTTTGCTGTAAAAGATAGTCACTCACAAGAATCTCTCAAAAATACACTTAAGCACTTTCAAGAGAGACACAATACACATTAGTATGTTATTTTATACCCAATACCATACTCTGTTTTAAGATAGTTCGCATGACTTCCGTTGTCACCAATCTTTTTTCTTATATTTTTTATATGGTTATCAAGAGAGCGTTGCGAGGAGAGTGATGAGAGTGATGAAACCAACTCCTCTCGTGTTAATGTTTGATTTTTATGTTGAAGTAACATAGCGAGTATCTCAAACTCTATGGTTGTCAACTCCAAAAGCTTATCTTGAAAATATATCTCTGAACCTTTTAGGGTAAAAAGCTCTTTTGTTTCCATTTTCATATCACTTGCTTTCCCTAACTGTACCCATATTCTCGCTTCTAACTCCTCTAAATCCAAAGGCTTGACCATATAATCATCTGCCCCAAATTTAAATGCAGTCACCTTTATTTTTGTGTCACTGTAAGCACTTGTAATAATAATAGGAAGAGATGACTCTTTTCTAATATTTTTCAAGAGTTCAAAGCCATTAAAGTCAGGAAGATTGATGTCCAAAATGATGATATCGTAGTGCTCATTTTTTATATGACTATATCCATCCGTTGCTGTAAAAACTGTTTTTACTTCAAAGTCACAATCTATAAAATATGTATAGAGTATCTCAGCGGCAAGCTCGTCATCTTCAACCAATAAGATCTTTTTTTTTCGCATTAGAACCACCAAAAACACAGATTTTACAGATTTTAATGTAAATCTACTTAGATTCTTATTATATAATAGTTCTAAAAAAAAATATGGAATAATCATTTGACACATAATTTATCTCTCAAGAGCATATATTACTACTTTATCATCATTGTTTTAGCCCTTTTATATTATGCATCTGGTAAACTCAGCTTAGATATGCTCTCTGGACATAAGATTGTCAATGTTGGTGTTTTTGCTTCAGAGGGATTTGCTTTAGCTTTTATACTTTACTTTGGAAAATCTGTTTGGCCTGGCATCTTTGTGGGGCAGTTTATTCTTGCTTTTAGCAACTCCATACCCATCATACCATCCCTAGAGATCGCTACAATCAACTCCCTTGAAGCTCTCTTAGGACTTTTTCTTTTTCAAAAATTCAAACTTAATATCAACATAAGTACTACGAGAGACTTCTTAGGATTTGTGCTTCTCATCACTTTTGTTTTACAACCATTTAGCTCTTTCTTCTCCCATATTGCACTACTTATGCATAATACCATTATAGACAAAGAGCTCTTCACCTCTCTTTTTTCATGGTGGTTTGGTAATGTGATGGGGCAACTTTTAATTACACCTTTTGTACTTCTCTTTCTTATAAACTATAAGCAGATAAACCTCTTTAACTATTTACTTTACCCTTTCGCTTTCAGCCTCTTTTTCTATGCTCTCGAATCTTTTTTATCTATCTCCAATGTTCTTCTACTTTTAAGTATCTCTCTTCCCGTCTTAGCTTATATAGTATCAAAAAAAGGGATGCTTTATGGTTCAGCTATCAATGTTGTCATAGCTTCCATTAGCTCCTATTATGTTTATACACATGCTGGAGCATTTCAAATGAACTCCACGATTGACAATATTATCAACTATAACCTTTTCATCTTGGCACATATCCTTGCAAGCTTTATTGTTGGAATTCTTCTTGAAGATAAAAAATCACAAGAGAAAGAACTTGAGAAGATTATTGCAGAGGAAATAAGAAAAAATCAAGCGCAACAACTTCTTCTTATACAACAAAGCCGTTTAGCACAGATGGGTGAGATGTTAAGTATGATTGCCCACCAATGGAGACAACCTCTTAATTCCCTTATGCTATCCAATCAACTTGTAGTTGCTAAATATACAAAAAAGAAACTTGACGATAAGAGTATTGAATACTTTAAGAAAAACTCCCAAATGCTTATAAAACAGATGTCTCAAACTATTGATGATTTTAAAAACTTTTTTATTCCTGCCAAAAAGAAAGAGGTTTTTTGTGTCAATGAAGTTATAAAATCTGTTCTCAATATGATGAAAGATCTTTATACTCAAGAAAATATCTCTCTCTCCTTCAAAGAGAAAGAATACCTCTATGCATTTGGACATCCAAATGAGCTTGGGCAAGCAATTTTAAATATCACAAACAATGCTAAAGATGCACTTATTGAAAATAAAATAAAAGATAAAAAAATCGACATAGTTCTCTCTAGAGAAAAGCACACTATCATCTTAAAGATAAGTGACAATGCTGGAGGGATTCCGGACTCTATTATTGACAAAATTTTTGATCCTTACTTCTCAACTAAGTCGAAAAAGAATGGCACAGGATTAGGACTTTATATGACAAAGATGATTATAGATGAACAACTCGATGCAAGCATAGAGGTAAAAAATACTCTATTTGGAGCACAATTTACAATCAATCTCAAGGAGAACTACGAAAGATGACAACTTTACGCACACAAGATATACAACTTGCCAACTTACTGTATGAACAACTAGATGGCTATATTCTCAAATCTATCCCAAAAGAAAAACTTGAATACACTGTTCAAAGATTGATGTTAGAGATAAGAAAAACCTCCAGAATACGGACAGATTCTATAAAACTCGATGAGGATTTTTACTGGAACTCTTTTGAAAACAAGCTTCTTTTTCAAGACAAGGAGATTCTCTTAACAAACAAAGAAAGAGCCTTGCTAAGCTTACTTTTTTCAAATATAAAACGCGATTTTACTTATGAAACAATTTATACACAGGTATGGGGAAGTGCCTACCCATCAAGACAAGACAGCCTTAAGACACTAGTCAAGACACTCAGAAAGAAGCTCCCAAAAAATATTATTAAAAATATTTTTGGATTTGGGTATAGGATTGATCTATAGTAACTTTTGAAGCTCTTTCATCTCTACATTCTTCAAAGTTCTCTCAAAAAGATCAAACTCTTTCATAAGCAATACAGAAACATCTTCGAGTCTTATGTAGTGTCTATATGCAGCTTTTTGTTGCTCCAAGGATGCTTCTTTACGTCCATCTATAATCTTAGACATGAACCATGAACGTTTCAACTCAACAAAATAAATTTTATAGATATCAAGGTAGACATTGTGTATCTCTTCATGTAATCTGTCAATCTTATCTAAGACAGCCTTGAGTTGAGGCATGTTTTTATATTTTAAACCTTCAGCGTAAAACCATTTTCCAAACTCACACTCTGTAGAGTCTATAGGTATCATCCCTGAAGTTACCGGCATATTTTCTATAAGATGTTTTGCTCTTCGCACCCATTTTGCATGAGCCAAACGAGCAGCCACCACTTGACTTACAATATCTTTTCTCTGCATTAATTGTCCTTAGATTGTGATGAAGAATTATATCTCTACAATCTATGGTAAATTTCGTTGAAATCTGTAGATTGTATGTATACTTTCCCATGCTATAATTGCAGAAAAAGAATACAGATGAACTCCCTTAGTATTTTCGGCACAAGTAGCGATGCAGGTAAATCTACTCTCGCATTTTCTATCACCTATCTTCTTCATAAAAAAGGGATTAATGTTGCCCCATTTAAAGCACAAAATGTTTCCAACAACTCTGTTGTCACAGATAAGGAAAATGGAGAAATTGCCATCCCCCAAGCCTTTGCAGCAGAAGCGATAGAGCTTCCAACACGAGCTGACTTTAACCCCATCTTACTTAAATCTGGTGGAGCAAGTAGAGCTCATATGATTCTCAATGGTAAAAGCATAGGCGATACCGATGTATGGGAATACTACCGCAATATGAAAAAACTCCGCCCTATTGTGAAAAAAGCATTTACAAATCTTCTCCAAGAGTTTGATTGTATCGTAGCTGAAGGTGCTGGAAGTCCTGTTGAGCTTAATCTTATGAATAAAGATCTCTCCAACATCTATGTTGCCCAGGAGTTTCAAACGAAGATTATTTTAGTCGCTGATATCCAAAGGGGAGGTGTTTTTGCCTCAATCTATGGTGTTTACAATCTTTTACCAAAAAAACTTCAAAAAAATGTAATAGGGGTAATTGTCAATAAATTTCAAGGAGACATGAGTCTTTTTGATGAGGGTGTGAGTATTATAGAGAACGAGTTTAAGATTCCTGTACTTGGTGTTGTGCCATACAAACCCTTTAACCTTGGTTTTGAAGACTCAGCTTCACTAATGAACTACTCTCAAGAGAATTCAAATGCCATCATCAAAGTGGGAGTGATAAAACTACCCCATATCTCTAACTTTACAGACTTTGAACCCCTTGTGGTAGATAAAGAGATAGAGCTGAGCTTTATCACAAACCCTAGTGAGATAGCCTCTTGTGATACACTCATCATACCTGGAAGTAAAAGAGTTATAGATGATTTTGAGTGGCTTAAACAAAGAGGATTTGAGGAGAAACTCAAAGATAAAAAACAAAAAATCATCGCTATTTGTGGTGGTTATGAGATGATGTTTGAGAAGATTTTAGACCCCTTTGAGGTGGAGAGTAAAATAAAAGAGATAAAAACTTTTGGACGACTCAAAGGGGAGGTTGTTTTTCAAAAAGAGAAGATTGTCCAAAAAGGATGCTACAACCTCTTTGGTGTAATGGTAGAGGGTTATGAGATCCATAATGGTGTGAGTAAAAAAAGAGCTAAGCAAAAGCAAAATATCTACGGTACTTTTGTTCATGGCATCTTTGAAAGTGATGCACTTCGTTACAAACTTTTTACTCAACTCAATGAGAACTACCAAGGCTATAACTTTAAAGAGTTTAAGGCAAAGGCAATTGCCAACTTCGCTCAACATATCGACACCCATATAGATATGAAAACCATCACAAAGGCACTTTATGAATAATCTTCTAATCACCCTATTTGCATATATTATTGACCGAATTTTTGGAGAATTTTCTTTTATAAAACATCCTGTTATTTTTATGGGAGAGCTTATAGAGTTTTTCGAAGAGAAGTTTTATAAAGATTCCATTACTCGTGGCGTTTTGTTAGTTATTTTTGTTTTAAGCATTGTTGGTTTTTTTGCTGGAGCACTTTACCTCTACCTAGACACTCTTGCAACACCAATCAACATCTTTTTCAGCTCACTCATTGCTTCTATGTTTATAGCCCACAATATGCTTCGTAAAAGTATACTTAATGTTATATCGGCCAAAGACAAAAAAGCAGCTATTGCGATGCTTGTAAGTCGTGATACTGAGGATATGAGTGAAAGTGATATATACAAAGCTTCTTTAGAAACTTATGGAGAAAATCTAAGTGATGGAGTGGTAGCCCCACTCTTTTACCTTGCCCTTTTTAATCTCCCTGGAATCATCATCTATAAAGCTGTCAATACTATGGATTCTATGGTAGGTTATAGAAATGAACGCTATGAAAACTTTGGCAAAGCGGCTGCAAGATTAGATGATATTCTCAACTATATCCCCTCGCGTTTAACAGCTGTTCTTATTATGCTTTTTGCAAAAAAAAGAAATATTTTTGCCTTTTACAAAGATGGTAAAAAACATGAAAGCCCCAATGCTGGTCATCCTATAACCGCCTTAGCTCTCGCCCTTGGTGTAAAGCTTGGAGGAGCAACATCTTACTTTGGAAAACTCAAAGAGAAGCCTTACTTTGGAGAGGGTAGAGAAGAGATAAAACCTAGAGATGTGACAGAGGCTCTAAAAATTTTATAAATAAAAAGGGCATTTCAATAAGGCACAATCTTTAATTTGCTAAAATCACAAACCTAAAATATTGAAAAAGAGAAGATAATGTTAAAAAACATTTTATTTACCAGTTTTATCGTCACTTTAATGCTTGGACTGACAGGCTGTGGACAGCCAACACCACAAACTATCAATACTCTCTCAGAAGATGAACAGATTACAGCTTTGCAAAACCATACCGAGTTGGCACACTACATCAAACAACCAAGTCAAAAGGTGCAAATAGCACTTGTAAAACAAGAGCCTGCTTATATTGAAAACTTTGCAAACCCTAGTTTAAAAGTACAACTTGCAGCAGTTAAGACAGATGAAAATTCACTTTGTCAAATCAAACCCAAAAATCGTTTTGAAGTTGTACAGATTCAAGCTATTCAAAAACATAATGGCATTTTAAAGTGTATTGCACAAACAAATTCACAAAAAGTACGATTAGCCGCAATTAGCAAAAATGTTCGTTATATAAGACTCTTTCAAAACCCTAGCATCGAGGTACAGATAGCTGCTGTAAGAAAAGATCCTAATGCCATTTTATATATTCAAAATCCAAGTTTACAAACACAATTAATCTCTATAGGAAAAAAGTACCATAAAACACTGACAGAACAAAAAACAAAAACACTTGCACGATTAGAGTTTCAAGAAGCAGAAAGATATAGCACAAAAGCACAATCACCCTACAGAAAACAGCATGAAAAAAATGAACTCTACAAAAAAGCTTTCTATTTTTATACTCTCTCGGCACAAAATGGCTATATTGAGGCTAACTACCTCTTGGCACAATGCTATGCTGAGGGGCATGGTGTAAAACAAAGCTACACAAAAGCTGCCCACTACTACGAAAAAGCTGCAGACAATAAGCACCCTATTGCTGGAGCGAAATACAATGCCTGCTATATGTATTACAAAGCAAACTCATGGGAGAAAGCACTTACTTGTTTTAAAGAGGATTCGAGTGAAAAGTCGATAAACAATCTTGCCCTTATGTATGAAAATGGCAAAGGTGTAGCAATGAATAAAACAATGGCTTATCAATTCTACTCTCAAGCTTCCCAACAAGGGAGTAAGGATGCCAAACGCAACAAAGAACGTCTTTGTAAGAACTGTTCATGGGTGTGTAAATAGGCTTTTTGTTATAATCCCTTTATGAAAACATTAAATATTTTTACTCATAAAGAGGATACTCTCCCACAGGGAAGAGCCGACTTTCTACTCGCTGCAAGTGTTACAAAAACTTGTGAGATACCAGGGATTACGCAAGCTGGAATCCCGGGGAAAATCCCTTATACTCCAACACTTGATGCAGAATTTATAACAACTCAAAAACTTTTTTCTATGCCAGAGATTGCTGAAACGCCATCGGGTGTACCTACCCCTGCGCTCATCACCCGTGGAGTACACAATCTTTGTGCCTTTAGTACCATAGAAACACTCGATCTTGGACTAGAGATACCACCTCAACAAACCTCTCTGCACTCCTTTGGTATCAGCCCATCAGACTCAATTGCAAAAGGTGCAAATATCAATGCAAAAGAGATTTTTGCAAAAGGGATGGCCTTTGGTAAAAGTTATGAACTTCAAGGAAACTATCTCATCTTAGGAGAATCTACACCAAGTGGAACAACAACAGCCACCGCCACAGCTCTTGCTCTTGGTTATGATCTTCGTGATGATTTCTCATCTAGTTTTTTAGATGTACCAGATGATGTTCGCTCCCAAACAATCAACTCTGCACTCTCTCTTATAGACGATGAGATGACGACCTTTGAAAAACTCTCTATCGTAAGTGATAATATGCTCATCTTTTGTGCTGGTTTCTTACTCGAAGCCACACGACGTTTTCATGTAGTTCTTGCAGGTGGGACACAGATGGCAGCCTGCTTACTTGTTGCTGACACCCTGCGTGAAGATGTTCTAATGCGCCTAAAATCTGAGAACCTTACACTTGCTACAACTGCATGGGTAGCAAATGATAAGAACTCAAATATCAAACACATACTAGAACAACTCAGCTATACTCCCCATGCCATCTATACAGAGTTTAGCTTTGCTGAGGCGGAGATACCAGTACTGAAAAAGTATGATGAGGGTGAAGCAAAAGAGGGAGTGGGTGCAGGTGCAGCCCTCGCCTATGCCCATGTAAATGAGCTTACAAATAAAGAAGTTGTAGAAGCCATAGAGCTCATTATGTATGAGATGATGTAGATGAAAACTCTTTTTCTTGGTGGTATCAAAAGTGGAAAAAGTATTCTAGCGGAAGAGTACACCCTAAATCTTGCAAAGAAAAAGCCCTACTATCTTGCAACAACACAATTTATCGATAAAGAGATGCAAGAAAAGATACAAGAGCACAAACGCCAGCGCTCAGATACATTTCACACTATAGAGGAGCCTCTTGAACTCACACAAACACTAACAAAACTCCAAGGTGAGCATGTGTTAGTTGAGTGTTTAAGTATGTGGCTCAACAATATGCTTCATCATAAAAAAAATCATACTCAGATACTCCAAGAGATAGAAAGTTTATGTAAATTAGATCTTGATCTAGTCTTTGTACTTCAAGATGTTAGTTGTTCTGTCGTGAGTGAGCATAAACTTGTTCGTGAGTATGTCAACCTGAGTGGCATCATTGCTCAAAAACTTGCCAAAAGTTGTGATGAAGTGTTTCAGGTGACAGCTGGACTGCAAATGAGACTCAAATGAAACCCCTCAAAGGCTTTGCTTTAGCATTCTCTATGCTCACCATCATCCCTTTTTTTAAGGTGCATGATTTTTTTAAAGGGATCAATGGCTATAGTGCAATGTTTTACCCCCTTGTTGGGTTTATCATTGGGATTATTTTATGGAAAACCTCAGTTTTTTTAATGCCTTACACTCCACCAATCCATCTCGCTGTTATCATCTTTGTTTTATGGATTACACTAACTGGTGCCTTACATCTTGATGGACTCAGCGATACCATAGATGGACTTTTTGTCCCAAAAGAGAGAGCCTTAGAGGTGATGAAAGATAGCCATATTGGTGGGATGGGGATGATTTTCACCCTTGTCTTTTTACTCTTTAAGCTCTCCTCTATTATCTATTTTGATGCCTATTACCTTCTCCCTATCATATTAATGCTTTCACGTTTCAATGCCACACTTGCTATCTATTTTGGCAACTATATCGGTGGGGGGATGGGGCTTTTAGCCAAAGAAGAGCTCAAATTTTGGCAAGTGGGGGTAGCATCTCTTTTCGTCCTTTTGCTAACACTTTTTAGCTCATCTTTTATACTGCTGCTTCTCTCTTTTGTGACACTTATTCTCTGTGCAAAGTTTTTCTCCTCGCGTTTAGGGGGATTAAGTGGTGATATTTATGGTTTTATCATTGAGATGAGTGAGCTTGTACTTCTTAACTATCTCATCTTTACACAACTCCCATGAGACTTACACTTGTACGCCACTCTGAAGTAATAGAGAGATACCAACACTGTTACAATGGGCACATTGACATCCCACTTTCTAAAAAAGGGTTTGAGGATGCCAAAAAGTTAGGAAAAAAGCTCAAAGAGATTCCCTTTGATGCCATCTACTGCTCAGACCTACTTCGTGCTAAACAAACACTCCAAGCTTTTAATCTCACAAAACAAAAGATTATCTACACAAAAGAGCTACGAGAAAAATCTTGGGGGAAACATGAGGGGATGAGTTTTGATGAGATTATCGCTAGCGGTCTTGAGTATCAAAACTTTGAACAATGGCTCAAGGTTCTTGATGGGGAAGATGTAACTGCCTATGTAAAAAGAATAAAAAACTACCTTTATAAGGTTATTGCCAAAACTCAAAAAGAAAATATACTTATAGTGTGCCATGCAGGAGTGATAAAAACTATGATTCATATCACTCAAAATATTCCTCTTCAAGAGGCTTTTGCTACAAAACTTCACTATTCAGACACTTTTGAAATAATTTTATAAGATTTGAACTGATATACTCTCACAAATAAATTTCACCAAAAAGGAACAATATGATTCAAAAGACTTTACTTAGTGCTGTTGGTGTGTCTCTTTTACTCAGTGGCTGTGCCACTATGCAAAAGACAAAAACACATGAAACACCACAAAGTACACAAAAAGAGGTCAGTAAGACTCTAAGTGTTAAAAAAGATGAACCAAAAGGTTTAAAAAGAAAGGTAGCTATCGCTCGTTTTAGTAACGAAACTCGCTATGGTCAAAGTTTTTTTATAGACAAAAATAATGATCGCATTGGAAAACAAGCGATGGATATCTTATCTAACAAGCTTTTTGCTACAGGTAAATTTATCATGCTTGAGCGTGCTGATTTATCTAAGATTGAGAAAGAACTTAAGATGGGGAACTCCTCTTCACTTGGCAATGCAGCAGACTACATTATCATCGGTTCTATTACAGAGTTTGGTCGTAAAGAGGTAAGTGATGTTGGGCTCTTTAGTCGTGTAAAAAAGCAAGAAGCCTTTGCAAAAGTACATATTCGTATCGTTGATGTACATACTGGCCAAATTATCTACTCAGATGAGGGTAAAGGAACTGCTTATAGCGAAGCAGGTACTGTAATGGGTGTTGGAGACAAGGCTGGATATAATGGCCAACTCAATGACAAAGCTATCGATGCAGCTATCTCTGATCTTGCATCAAACATCATAGAAAATATGCTTGACAAACCATGGAGAGGCTACATCCTTGGCTATGAAGATGGTAATCTCATCACATCTGGTGGAAAGAGCCAAAACATTAAAGTTGGTGATACTTTTGAGCTCTATAAAGAGGGAAAAAAGGTTAAAAACCCACAAACAAATATGATGATTACACTTCCTGGAAAAAAAGTTGCAGATATTGAAGTGGTAGCAACACTTGGTGATACACCAGAAAGTGAAGTTTCATTAGCTCAAGTGATAGATGGCAATATCGATTCATATATCAAAGCAAAAGATTTTTCAAAACTCTACATCGAAAAAGGGGATAAATAATGAAGTATTTATTATTAACACTTATAAGCTTTGGTTTTCTTAGTTTTAGTGCTTGTGGCTACAAAGAGGGTGTCTCTACTGCAGCAGCGAAATCATACTTTTACTTTACAGGTTTCAGCTCTTCTGATAAGTCTGTAAAAGTATCTATTGATGGTGGAGAAAAGTTTAGTGTAGAACCAAGTCGTGATAACCAGTATGCTATTAAGCCAGGTAAACACCTTGTTGAAGTATATAGAGATGGTGAACTAAAAGTTCAAAGAGAAGTTTATGTTAGTGATGGCATAGCAAAAGAGATAGAGGTTAGATAATGGTAAAAAATATAATTCTTATAAGTGCAGCTGCAATGACGTTTGTGCTAAGTGGATGTTCTTCAAAAGAGCCTCTTTATAATTACGGTGACTATTCCCAAGAGTACTACAACTACAAAAAAAACATGAGTCCAGAGACACAACTAGAGCTTCAAAAAGCGATAGAGCAAGCTATAGAAGATGCTGACGATGGTAGCTCAGATAGAGTAGCACCAGGGATGTATGCTAACCTTGGATATATCTACCTTAAAACAGGAAATACTAAGATGGCAAAACAAAACTTTATAAAAGAAAAAACACTCTACCCTGAAGCAACTCACTTTATGGATAGACTGATCCAAAAGATAGATGCACTTGAAGGAGATACAGATGAAAAGTAAAATACTACTCCTTTTAACTTCACTAGCCTCTCTTTTAGTACTGTCAGGTTGTGGACCAGCCATGGTCACAAAGGGAACTGCATTTCCTAAAATGTATGAGGAGCAACCTCGCTCTATTCTTATCTTACCACCTATGAATAACTCTACGGATGCACAAGCAAAAGACTACTATATGACAACGGTAGAGATGCCTTTTGCATTGATGGGTTACTATACTTTCCCTACAGAGATGGTTTCAGATATTATGAAGCAAGAGGGTGTTTACGATACAGAAATTCTTTACAATATGCCTTTATCAAAATTTAAAGAATATTTTGGAGCTGATACTGTTTTATTTACAACTATTAACAAGTGGGATGTTTCTTATGCTGTTATCGCTTCTTCACTTACAGTTTCAATCTCTTCAAAAATTGTTTCTACAACAACAAATGAAGTGCTTTGGAGATATACTGGTACAGTAGTTGTTGACTTAAGTGGTGGAAATAGTGGAGGGAGTCTCGCTGGTCTTCTTGTAAAAGCTATAGCAACAGCTATAAATACAGCTGCTGCTGATTATGTTAAGTATGCTAAAGTTGCTAATGCTAGACTCATCTATACTCTTCCTGCTGGACCATACAGTCCAATGTATATGAAAGATCAAGACATTGAACTAGTACAACAAGGTAAAAGACACTAAGTCTTTTACGATTGAGAGTTATTTACTCTCAATCTTTCTATCATGAAGCTCTTGAACAGGGCGTTCATTATCTACATAATATTTTCTAAATGCTTCTATCTGTTCTTTTGAAGCTGTTTGTGGTGTTTTTAACAGGTACCATTGTACATTTTCAGAACATGGTGGAGTTGTTAATGAACCCACATAGTGGTAATAGTGTGCTGTATCATCAGGAAGTAAATCTTGTGGATCTACACGAATCTCCCCACCTATATTTCCAAGAATATTATCTAACATTGGATTGTTTTTCCCCTCTACAAAAAATACAGCTACAACAGCAAGCTGTTTTGTTTTAGGGTTTTGGTGTACCATATGTGCTACCATATCGTAGCGTTTACCATTGATAGTATGCTCAGATTTACCATGAAAATGGAACTGTAAAAGTTTAAACTTCTCCCCATGAAGTGTAATTGTTCCACCTTGAGCTGGTGTTACTTTAATAGAGTGACCATTATCAATAACTTTTGCCTCTGTATGAACATCTTCACTTAAATCTAAATCATACTGATGGTTCATAGAAACTGTTTTACCTGGAATGATATTTATCGGTGATTGTGCATGTCCTGTTCCACAAGTTTTGGAAAACTCTTTCCAATTTGTTGGACCACTATGCCCCTCATAGCCCCAATGTTTTCCATGCTCAGATGCCATTGCCCCAACACTTAAAAGTGCAACCGCACCTAATGCTAATAATATTTTCATATCTATATCCTACTAATAATTTCAAGATATCCCTAAAAATTTACTTTTACTATATATTTTTAAAGAAACCTTTGTGATAAGATTGTAACAAATGAAAACTAAATCTTAATTAAAAAGTAGAGAAAAAAGAGCTAAGACAATATAAAGACATTTTTTAGCTACAATTAACTATTAATTATACTAGCTAGGAATTCTAATGTTTAATTCAGTCAAGTCAAAAGTTATTGCAGCTACCCTTTCATTGAGTATTTTAGGGCTTTTTGGAATCAGTTATTATCTCTCAACAACACTCCATACCCTCTCTAACAATACAACAAAAAAATCTCTAAAGATGTTAAGTGAGTCTATCTTCCAAACAATGACAGGAAGTATGATGATGGGAGATCCACAAATCGTTGCTCAAGCCTTTGAAAATGCAAAAAGCATAGAGGGTATTGAGGGTCTCAATATCACAAAGTCTCAAGCTGTATTAGAGGTTTATGCTCCAGATGAAAAATATACAACAGATCCTTTAATTCGAGATGTACTCCAAAATAAATCAACAAAGATTATAGAAAAAAATGAGAATGGACACCATACCATCCGTATGATTAAGCCTATGGTTGCAGAGGAGCGTTGTCTCTCTTGCCATTACAATGCACAAGTAGGGTATACACTTGGTGCACTAGATCTCATCATATCACTTGATGCAAATGATGCAGCTATCTCTGAAACAAATATGACACTTATCATCTCTCTTCTTATTGCTGGTATCTTATTTGCCATCATCTCTGCTATCTTTTTTATCAAAGAGATTTTCCGTCCTCTTGAAAACCTTAAAGAGCGTATCGCCTCCCTTGTGAGTGGTGATAAAGATTTAACAAAACGCCTTGAGCATAAAAAAGGAAATGAGTTTGGCGATGCGGCCAATGAGGTCAATAAATTTATAGAGATGATTCAAGGGACTATCAATGATGTTAAAAGCCTTGGAGAGAAAAATAGTGAAATCGCTTCAGAGATAGAGCTCGCAAGTCATGTCATCCGTAAAGGAACACAACAAGAACAAGAGATTGTAGCTCAAACAACTCTTAAAGGTGGTACTGTAAAAGATATTATTGCTAAGAGTATAGAGACAGCTGAAGAGACTCAAAAAATGGTAGAGACTGCCAGAGAAGAACTCGATACAGCGAGAGACTCACTCAGTTCACTTAGTGATGAAGTAAATTCTTTTGTAGAGATAGAAAATGAACTCGCAGAGGAGCTCTCAGGTCTTAAAGGGAATGCTGATCAAGTCAAAGATGTTCTTAATGTTATCAAAGATATTGCAGAACAAACCAACTTACTCGCCCTTAATGCTGCCATAGAAGCTGCTCGTGCGGGTGAACATGGTCGTGGTTTTGCAGTGGTTGCAGATGAAGTACGTAAACTTGCAGAGCGTACTCAAAAATCTCTTACAGAGATAGATATGAGTGTGAGTACCATCGTTCAATCTATCAATGATGTAAGTGATAAGATGAACCATAATGCTACAAATATAGAAAGTCTTACACAGATCTCTCAAGAGGTAAATGCTAAGATAGATACAACAAGTGAAGCAATTACAACATCAAGTATTGTTGCTAGTGAATCTAAAAAAGACAGTTTAGAGATGTCTAACAATATACAAGAGATTATTGACGATATTGCAAATATTGAAGCCCTCTCTGGTGCTAATGGAACAAGTGTAATCAGCATTGAGAGTGACTTAAAACGCTTAGTAGAAGTGGCCTCATCTCTCCAAGAGACGATCAACGAATTTAAAAGTTAGGCTACCTTCTCTTTCCACGTCTATACCCATTGGAATTATTATGGGTATAGTTCTTCTTAAAACATCTCTGGCAGATACTATACTTCGAGTTATGTGGTAGTGGTGTACCACAAAGTTTACAACTTCTTGCAAGTTGACTTTGTTGTAGTGTCTCCTCTATATACTTATTAAGAACTCCTCTATATGCTCTTGCTTTTTGCTCATCTACAAAGTACTCCCCAAACCGATATGAAAGCCACAAGTAAAGAGATATCTCTTTGACCATATCTTCTGCACGAAGAAGCTCTTCAGATGTTTGAGCATAAGCCCCTGGAAGTTTTGGAGCCTTATAGTGTACTTCCTCTTTTTTCTGAAGCGAGATGATATAATTTTCAAAAGACTCAACAATGTATGGAGACTTAAGTGTAAGTGGAGCACAGGAGAGATGGTATTTCATCGCTATATCTAAATCATACTTATCTATAATGACAGCAGCCTCCAGCATATCATCAAGATTTGCAGCATAAAAAGGCCCGTTAAACTCCATATTTTCAACAAAAAACTTTAGAATCTCCTCTATAGAATTTTCTTCTAAGATACTCGCCACAAGTTTAATATGCTCAATATTTGCCATCACCTTAAAAGGGATAGTGATAGTTTTTGCCTCTTTGTAGAAATTTTTCTTTACAATTTTAAGCACATCATTATAAAGAGCTCCTACATAGCCCTCTTCATTGAGTCCGTAGCGCCCTGCTCTTCCTGCGATCTGATGGATCTCACTTGGAAGCAAATTTCTTTGTGTAATCCCATCAAACTTTTCAGCTTTTGAAAAAAGGATGGTTTTTATTGGTAAGTTCATCCCCATTGCTATGGCATCTGTTGCAACAAGTATCTGCGTTTCTCCTGCTCTAAAACGGCGTGCTTCTTCACGACGTACTTCAGGAGAGAGGTTACCATAGACAACACTTACAGAGAAGTAAGGAGCAAAATTTTGCTTAAGACGTAAAACATCTCGACGACTAAACGCGATGATGGCAGTGCCTGGTTCTACATCTTTAATATCAGTTGCATCATCAAGAAGTGTCAGAGGATTTTTTCTCTCAAACTCTATAATCTCAAGCTCCTCACCAAGGTACTCAGCAAGAGCGATAATAGCCTCTTTCGAGTTGGAACTTCCAGTCATAATGATCTCTTTTGCAGGAGCACCAATGATGGCGTTTGCCCAAGCCCAACCACGGTCCCGATCATCTATCATCTGCACCTCATCGATGACACATACATCTACATCAACCTCATAGTTCATCATCTCTATAGTGGAGCTTATATGAGTTGCCTCATCATCAATAATCTGCTCCTCTCCTGTTATAAGAGAGCTCTCTATCCCTTGAGCTTTAAGGTTTTCATACCCTTCAAGAGCGAGTAAACGCAGAGGTGCTAAGTAGTAGCCTGTATCTGCATCTTTGAGTCTTTGCATCGCCGTATAGGTTTTACCACTGTTGGTTGGCCCTATATGAAGAGTAAGCTTTCTTCGCATCTCCCTTGCCATAGGAAAAAGGTTTTTAAAATCACGAATAGTGCGTTTTAAAAGCTCTTGGCGTTGCTTTTTAATAAGCTGTTCATGTATATTGTAGATAAAGATCCGTGTTGTTTTTCTCACTATCTTTGGGGTGATATTAAGTGTTGGTGGAACAAGTTCAAGTAAGAATTCATACACCTTTTCATATAACTCTTCATCACTAAAGTGTAAGAGTTCTGCATACTTTCCACACTCTGCTACTAAGGCATGGAGCTCCTCTAAAAAGTGCTCCTCCTGCTCCTGTTTTGCATGAGATAAAACTGCATCAAAATTAAATCTTCTTGAGTTCCATATCTCCTCTAAAAGACCATCAAGCTCAATATGCAACTCTAAAATATAAGAGAATTTTCGCTCAGAGTGAGGGAGTAGTATCTCTTCATGCACACGAAGGACCACCTCTTGGTCATGTAGCTCTATAAAATCAACATCTATCTTTTGTTTGATAATCTCTTTGAGAATCTTCACCCCTATAAGTGGGTAAGAGAGCTTTGTTTTGGGAGGTGAAGCTCTAAGTGCTGTCACTATCTGCTCTTTTGTTAGATAAGAGTGTGGATCTTTCAGAGATGCTATAAAAGCATTAATCTGCTCTTGCTTTTTCTCTACAGTTTCAAGTTTATCTTGATTAATCTTTTGTGCTATCTCTTCAAAAGGGGTTTCTTCAATATACTCATAAGCATAAGGCTTAGTGTTCAGAGTTAATATCTTATGAAAGCTTTGATCATAAAGCTCATACTTCAATGAAGCATTAAACTCGAAACTATCATCAATATCAAAACTTCCCTCTAACTCTTTTTCAAGTCGCTCTTTTTTCATATCAAAACGGATATGACGAAGTTTTGATTCCATCTTTTGTATGGTAATCTTTTTACTTCTTACACTTGAAAATGCTTGAGTGAGTAAAAATGCCTCTTCATCACTCACATCTAGTTCTGCTAAAAGTGATTCTATCTTTGTTTCTCTATCAAAACTAGGCTCTTTTGGTTTATCTGATGGGTATATAACACCATTTGCCTCAAAGAAGTTAAGTATATCTTCCCTATACCCACCATCAGCCTCACTCCAAATCATTCTAATTGTTTTGAGTAAAAGGTTTTTGTTATGCTCCACATCATAGATACCAAGTGTTGCAAAGAGCTCACTAAGTGTCTCAGCAGGAACTCTCTCTATCCCTACATCAAAAGGATCATCGTCAAAATAGTATTTAATTTTCTGGTTTATCTTTGTATTTTTTTTCTTTTTTCTTGCCATAAAGTATTTTAGCCTAAATTTATTTCATATGATTATAATTTTACCATGAATTACCCAAATGAATGGACTCAAGAGGAGTTCTTAAAAAATAAAATAAAACTTGCAAAAGATGGCATAGATGTAGTTCTTGTAGATACAATCCTTTCCCCCATTGAAAAAGCACAAACTACAGTATATAATCCTTACGAACTTCAACAATATCCAGAGGGAACTATTTTTGTTTTTTACTGCGATACAGGCAAAGCAACACTCGATAGACTCAAAGAGTATAAAGCAAAGTTTCCAAAACACCACTGCATATCTCTGAGGGGTGGACGAGGTTACTGGAGAAAAAACATGATGGTTTTAGATGAAGAGTAAAATCGAAAACTACATACAATGCATCGAGGAGCAACGCTACTATGATGCACATGAAGCACTAGAAGAGGCTTGGTTTCCTCGACGTTTTGAAGAGAGCCATGATGTAAAACTGCTTAAAGGTTTTATCAATGCAGCTGTAAGTTTTGAGCTTTATAAACGCGGTCGAGCAAAACAGAGTCAAAAAGTGTGGGCAAATTACCTCAAATACAGACCTTTACTTTACAAGATTCGATCTCATCAAACAGAACTATATGCCCTTTCTCGTTATATTGAAAAAATAAACCTTGAAAAATCATCACTGATTCTTCATTAGTGTTTAGTTATAATCACGCATTATATTTCCCAGGAGAAAACAATGGATATTTCAAAATACACAGATATGGCAATAGTCTATGCAAGTGAGTATGGTTTAAAAATCATCTCAGCAATACTTATCTTTATGATTGGTAAATGGGCAGTGAACAAACTTACAGCACTAGTAAAAAAACTTATGCTTAATGCAAATGTTGACAAGACTCTCGTAGAGTTTAGTGAAAGTTTAGTTTACTTTGCACTTTTAATGATGGTAGTTCTTGCCTCTTTAAATGCACTTGGAGTAAATACAACTTCATTTATTGCAGTTCTAGGTGCAGCATCACTTGCTGTTGGTTTAGCACTTCAAGGCTCTTTTTCAAACATAGGTGCGGCAGTTTTAATCATCATCTTTAGACCATTTAAGGTTGGTGACTTTATTAATGCTGGTGGAGCTACAGGTACAGTAGATGATATCAACCTTTTCTCTACTATTATCTCCCCTGTTGATAACCGTACTATTATCGTGCCAAACTCATCAATTATTAGTGGAAATATTACCAACTTCTCAAACAAACCTCAACGTCGTATTGATTTAACTTTTGGTATTGGATATGATGATGACCTTAAACTTGCGAAGCAAACTCTTATGGAGATCATAGAATCTGATGATAGAATCCTTAAAGACCCTGCTCCATTTGTTGCAGTAGGTGAGCTTGGTGATTCTTCTGTAAACCTTCTTACACGTTCATGGGTTGAAAGTGCTGATTATTGGGATGTTCATTTTGAACTTATAGAAAAAGTAAAACTTACATTTGATGAAAAAGGGATCTCTTTCCCATACCCACAAATGGATGTTCATATGACAAAGGAAAACAATGACTAAAACTCTTTTAGTTGCAGCACTTCTAAGCTCTTCATTTGCATTAGCAGATGAAGTAGCTACTCCAAATGCTCAACAGATACAAGAGCAGATTGCCAAAGCTCAAGCTGCAAAAGAAGCAGCTGAAGCAAAAATAAAAGAGCTTCAGGCTCTTTTACCAAAACCAAAACCAGCAGTGAAAGTAACAAAAAATGAGTTTGTTACACATACAGAGCTAGGGTATATCTCTACTGGTGGTAATACAAAAACAGAAACTTTTAACCTTGATTCTAAGATTAAAAAGAACTGGGATAAACACTACTTTACACTTTTACTAGATGCTCAATATGCAACAGACAATAATGTAGAAAGCAAAAACAAGTTTTTTACAGAACTAGAGTATGATTACCAAATCACAGAACGTTTTGCTTTTGATTATCTTACAGGCTATAAACGTGATAAGTTTTCCTCTTTTGATTACCAGTTCTATACTGGTCCTGGTGCGAAATACAAGGCAATTAAAAATGAGAAACACAAGCTCTCTTTAGAGGGAAATATTCTTTATTCTCTTGATCAAAAGATGGATGAGACTTACACTTCTACTGGAGCAAAAGTCACTTATCCAAATACTACTGGGATAGACCCTTCTAAAACTATCTCATATAACTCTCGTGATTATGCATCACTGAGAGCTAAAGCTGTCTATACTTGGCAGATCTTAGATAATTTAAAATTTGATCAAGAAGCAAGCTATAGAGTTGATTCAGAAGATATACAAAACTATTTTATCTACTCTAAAACTGGTTTCTCTTCAAAAATCAGCGATATGTTTTCAGCCGGTGTAAGCTACAAGCTTGATTATGTGAATCAACCAGGTGATAAAAAACGCACAGATACAACATTTACTGTTGGTATCATCGTAGATTATTAACAACTAAAGTCTCTTTTTTGAGGCTTTATCCCTACTCCATAACTCTAAAAATCCAGACGAGATCAATGCTAACAAAGCAGAACTCAAAAAGAGATATGTTTGAAAGTACTCATATATATACCCCGCAAAGAGTGCCCCTAAAAGTCCCCCTAAACCATAAGTAAGTCCAGAAAAAAGTTGTTGTGCTAATGTTTTGTTTTTATATATTTTATGTAAGTAGCTAATCGCTGCAGTATGAAAAAGTGCAAAACTAAAGGCATGTAAAGATTGCGAGAAAAAAAGCAAGGGTAGATTCTCTGGAAAAACAAAGAGTAAACCCCATCTTAACGACGAGATTAGTGTTGTGAGTTTCAGTATGTTGAGAAGATTTTGTTGTAAAAATCCTCCTTGAAAGTAAAGCATAACAATCTCACATAAAACACCAAAACTCCAGAGATAGATGGTCATATCTAAGCTTATTCCATGTGCTGTTTCGTAGATAGTAAAAAAATTATAAAAAGAACCAAAACTCACCTGCATCAGTGTTAAGCCTATCCACAACTTATAATCTTGAAAAATATTTTCTTTACTTGAGCACTCTTCTTCTCTTTCCCTTGTGTGTATATTTGCTTTTTTTGCTACAAAAAATGAGATAAATGCAGTACAAAAAGTCAAGAAAAGTAAAAAGTTTAAAGCCACTTGAGAAGAGCTTAAAAACTTCACTAAAACAAGTGCTACAAGAACAAAGCCTACTGAACCAAAAAGGCGTACTTTTCCATAATTTTCTTTGCCTATCTCCTTTAATGCTACAAACTCCACATAGGGTAAGATAAGTCCAAGACCTATTCCTAAGCCTATGTTTGAGAGAAGCAGTTTATAAAAATGCTCTAAAGAGAGATAAAAAGAGAAGGCACTTCCAAGCATAACAAAAAGTGCAATATTAAACACTTTAGCATTAAGTTCAAACCCTTTCATAAATGCAAAAGGGAGAAAAAAACGCACTAGGGGGGAAGCGGCAAAGATAACCCCAATCTCAACACCACTATAGCCGCTCATAGCTAGTACTTTTGGTATAAATATGATGTAAACGCCAACAATAGCAAAATAAAAAAAATAAAATACACTTAATAAAAACGACATTTGCAATTGTAACCAAAATTTATAAGCAATTATGCTACAATCAGGGTAGAAAAATTATAGGACTAATATCATGATGATAGAGATGAAAGAGGAAGACTTCATTGTCTCCAAGACAGACCTTAAGGGTCGCCTTACATATGTCAACAAAATTTTTATGGAGATGGCAGGATACACAGAAGAGGAACTTTTAGGTAAACCTCACAATATTATTCGACATCCCGATATGCCAAAGGCTGTATTTAAACAACTTTGGGACATGGTACAAAATGGTGAAGAGATTTTTGCCTTTGTTGTCAATAAAACAAAAAATGGGGATGATTATTGGGTTTATGCTAATGTAACCCCATCGTATGATGTCAATAATCGTATTATCGGTTACTATTCAGTAAGACGAAAACCAAACAACAAGGCACTTGAAGTTATCAAACCACTCTATGCACAAATGCTTTCAGCTGAAAAAAGTGGTGGAGTCAAAGCAGGGGTGGAACTCCTTAACAATATATTACACGAAAAAGGAGTAAGTTACAATGAACTTATCATCGACATTCAAGGATAATAAAACACTTTTTCTCCTTATCACCCTTCTAGGTGTTATCGTTTATACCATTGTTATTGGTAGTTATATAGTTGCTGGGGTAGTAGTGCTTGCACTTTTAATCTCTTTGTTTATACCCTCTTCACAAACAAAAAACTCCTCTCCTGTCATTCAACAGATGCAAAAAGTTTTAAAAGAAGCTTCTGAGGGAAAACTTGAGAATCGTATTACACATATTCCAAATGATGGCTCAACAGAATCTGATTTTGCTTGGACACTTAATGATCTACTTGATCAACTTGAAGCCTTTATGCGTGATACTGCAACAACCATAGAGAGTGCCGCCGTAGGAAAAACATACAGAAGAACTTATGTATCTGGACTTCATGGTATCTTTAAAAACACAGCGAAAGAGCTCAATAAGGCTATTAGCTCTATTGCAAATGGTTATACAACAAAAATTAGAGGGGAGATGTCTCACAAGTTTAGTAAACTCGGTGGAGGGATTGAAGAGGGTTTAGTTATTATTCAAAATGACCTCTCTAGCTCTTCTGAGGACTCTAAAGATATTGTAGATGTAGCTCGCCGTACTGCAGATGAATCTTCTAACTCTTTAACAAGTGTTATTGAGATAGGAGATAGACTCAACTCTCTGGTAGATTTAATTGCCTCTTCTCACGAAGGTATCATTAATCTAGAAAATCGCTCACGTGAAATCTCTGAAGTTGTAGGGCTTATTAAAGATATTGCTGACCAAACAAACCTTCTTGCACTTAATGCTGCCATAGAAGCTGCCCGTGCAGGTGAACATGGTCGTGGTTTTGCCGTAGTTGCTGATGAAGTTCGTAAACTTGCTGAACGCACTCAAAAAGCAACTAATGAGATAGAGATCACCATATCAACACTTCAACAAGAAGCAAACGATATGCGAAGCAACTCTGATGAAATTTCAGAGATTGCTCATGCCTCTTCTGATGTTATTCAAAACTTTGAAGGTACATTTAGAGGGCTCAATGATTTAGCAGAACACTCTTCAAGCTCTGCTGTAAGAATTCAAAACAGACTCTTTACAACTCTTGTAAAAGTGGATCATATCCTCTTTAAATCAAAAGCGTACTCTACTGTTTTAAACGAAGAGATACAAACAGAGTTTACAGATCATAAACACTGTCGTATGGGTCTATGGTACCAAGGGCTTGGAAAAGAGCGCTTTGGTACAACAAAAGCCTTTAAAGAGATGGACAAACCACATGCTGTAGTGCATGATAGTGTCTTTAAAAATATTGAATATGTAAAAGAGCACTCTACATTAAAATATGATCATCCTCAACTTATTACACAAAATTTTTCTGTTATGGAAGATGCATCTCAAGAGTTATTTGTTAAGCTAGATAGAATGTTAGAGGAGTATAACAATTAGTTTTTAAACTATTTGCCAAACATTTACTTATAATAATTATAATTACACATCTCAATTATGTTTTCCCCCTTTCATAATCGAGACTATATCCTACTAACAATTTTTTAAACACTCAAGTTTTTCCCCTTTTATTTAGCTTGAGTGTTTTCTCCTCCTACTGAGTTATGTTACACTTCCTTTATGAAAATCATTTTAACAACACTTAATTCACGTTTTACCCATAGTGCCATTGGGCTTCGTTACATCTATGCAAATATGCAAGAGCTCCAAAGTGAGTGTAAAATTTTAGAATTTAGTATCAATGATGCAATTCAAACCATTGCAGAAGATATACTCAAACACTCCCCAAAAATCATAGGTATTGGCGTTTACATATGGAATGTGAGTGAAGTGGCTCATCTTATCCATATAGTTAAAAAAATCTCCCCCCAAACAACTATTGTTCTTGGTGGTCCTGAGGTTACATACACCCCCTACCGTGTCAATTTTGATGATGCCGATTTTATTATTCAAGGGGAGGGGGACACCTCTTTTTATAAACTTTGTTCTCAAATTATTCAACAAACGCCACCAAAAGAAAAAATCATCCCTATGTGCTTAGAAAACCTTAAAGAGATTGCTCTTCCCTATAAATACTACACAGATGAAGATATAGCCAACCGCTACATCTATGTAGAGATATCACGAGGTTGCCCTTTTGAGTGTGAATTTTGTCTCTCCTCTATGGATGAAAAAGTACGGGCATTTAACTTAGATGAGATTTTAGAGGAGTTTGAGATACTTTGGCAAAGGGGTGCTAGAAACTTCAAGTTTGTCGATAGAACTTTTAACTTAAATATGAAAACAGCTAATCGTATTTTAGACTTCTTTTTGGCCAAAGAGGAGGAATATTTTGCCCATTTTGAGGTGATACCTGACCATTTTCCAAGCTCGCTAAGAGAAAAGATTAAACTCTTTCCCCATGGAGCACTACAACTTGAGATTGGAATACAAACACTTAACCTAGAGGTAGCTGACAATATCTCTCGCATAGTCAACTTAGAGAAGATGCGAAGCAACATTAGTTTTTTAGAGAATGAAACCCATGCACATATACATCTTGACCTCATTGTAGGACTTCCTGGGGAAACACTAGAGAGTTTTGGAAAGAACTTAGACACTTTAGTAGAGATGGCAAAATGTGAAATTCAAATAGGCATACTTAAAAAGCTCTCTGGAACACATATAAAACGCCATGATGAAACATTTGAGATGGTTTATAGCGATATCCCCCCTTACGATATTCTCAAAAATAAGCAACTTAGTTTTGACGATATACAAACAATGAAACGTTTTGCAAGGTTTTGGGATCTAACTTATAACAGCGGTAACTTTAAAAATAGTATTGTTTTACTTTGGGAAGATGAGAGTGTGTATGAAAACTTTTATGCTTTTAGTTTATGGATATATTCTCAAACATCTTCCACATGGAAAATCTCTCTACAAAGGCTTGGTGAACTTCTTTTTACCTACTTAATAGAAGTGAAAAAACTCCCAGCAGAAAAAGTAGCACAACCAATGCTTCAAGATATGATGAAACTCAAAGGGCGTGCAGTTCCCTCTTACCTTAAACCCTATGCACAAGATTTTACTCCAAAGGCAAAAGCAGGAACCTCAGGCTTTAACAAAAGACAAACTTAGCTATAATTATCTCTATGTCACTTTTAAAAGTAATTGTATTGGCTCTATTGTTCACAAATCTTCTTTATGCTGAGAAACCTTATGTGGAGGCTCAACTACTCCAAAAAATCACTAAAAAGTATAAGGTTTTTGCTAAAAAAAGATTCTTTTACCTGCAAAAGACACTCGATAAGGTCAAAGATAAAGATGACATGGCAAAGCTCAAAGCTGTCAATGACTTCTATAATCAGGTTCGCTATGCCTCAGATATGAAAGTGTATGGTAAAAGAGATTACTGGGCAACACCTTGGCAGTTTTTAGGCAAAGATAAGGGTGACTGTGAAGATTATGTGATTAGCAAATATTTTGCCCTTATCTACCTTGGAGTAGATTCTAAAAAGCTCTTTTTTACTTATGTAAAATCACTGCGTTTTAATGCTTCACATATGGTTCTCACCTACTTTGAAACGCCACACTCTGAACCCTTAGTTTTAGGGAATTACAACTACAAAATATTTCCTGCAAGTAAACGTAAAGACCTCATCCCAGTTTACAACTTCAATGGAGAGTCTCTTTATAGAGCTGCACAAAGAGGTAATGGAAAAAAAGTAAATAACAACAAGGCCCATAAAAAATGGGATGAGTTAAAAAGAAGAATGAAAAAACAAGTTATATAAACTAATACTGCTCTAATATTTCTCTTTGGGCATTATTAAGCTATATATTGATAAACTTGTATAAAATGAAGCGGGGAGTTCCATACACTATGACACTTTTTAAACAGATAGCTCTTATCCTTTCTCTACTGCTTCTCACCATTTTAACAACTGTTTTAATCCTTAATTTTCAAAGTGCTACTAACTCAGTACAAGAGAGACTTTATGAGGATGCACAAAATACCGCAAGTTCATTAAGCCTCTCTCTAGGTTCTGCAAATGGTGATATCTCGATGATGTCGATTATGATAAATGCCAACTTTGACAGCGGAAATTACCAGCTTATCTCCCTTGTTGATGTCGATGACAATCTTCTTTATGACAGAAAAAAAGAGAGTAAAATCCTTGGTGTTCCTCAATGGTTTATCAATGCTTTTGAGATTACAGCTCCCATAGCAACTGCTAATGTCTCTGCCGGGTGGTCACAGGTGGGAATTTTAAGTGTGCAAAGTGATGTTGCTTATGCCTATAACCAACTCTACACCATCTCCAAAAACCTTCTTATCTCTTTTAGTATCATCGCGTTTGTAGGCTTAGTTTTACTCAATCTTTTACTTGTTGCTATTTTAAAACCTCTTAAAAAAGTACAACAACAAGCTGAAGCAGTTATTCACAATGAGTTTATCATCCAAGAGGAGATCCCCTCTACAAAAGAGTTTAAAGATGTGGTGCTTGGGATGAACAATATGGTAAGCAAAGTAAAAGCGATGTTTGAAAAAGGAAATGCTGAACTCAAACGCCAAAAAGAGCTAGAGTATATTGACCCTACAACTAAACTGAGAAATCGCAAATACCTTATCGATAAACTCCCTGAATATCTCAAGATAGATGCCAAAGAAAAAAGTGGTATGAGTCTTATGATTGCTCTAAGTGGTGTGGTTGAAGCAAATGAAAGAATTGGTCACAGAAAGGTTGATGAGCTTTATCGAGCTATTGCAAAACTTTTTCTAGAACTAACAAAAGAGTACAAAGATGTCATCGTTGCAAGAATGAACGGAACAGAGTTTGCCATATTTTTACCAGGCGATACACAAGAGGATGCTTTAGCCCTTGCACATACTATTCTTGCTAAAAGTAAAGAGCTTATTCAAAACAGCGATTTAGATACAGATGAAACCTTTCTTTGTGTTGGACTTTATGAGTATAATTACCAAGAGAGTATCGGTGAGGTTCTATCGCGTTCTGACAATGCTCTGATGCAAGCCAAACTCAAAGCATGGAACCTCCACCTTATTCAAGCAGGTAATGCTACTGAAGTTATGGGTAAAGATGTTTGGAGAGATGTTATTAACGATGCTATTAAGAACAATAAATTTGCCTTTGTTTCATGGCTTGTTGTTAACACCCAAGCCAAAAAAATTGCACATCATGTACTCAGTCTTACTCTTAAAGCAGATAAAAAGACCACATACAGCTATGCACAGTTTATGGGTGTAGCTAACCAAACAGGCTTAAGTGACGATATCTACAGAGTTGTACTCCACCAACTCTTTACAATGCCAAATCATGAGCTTCGAGGAAAAGACTGTTCACTCAGACTTCCGTATGATTTTTTACTTCTCCATACAAGCTACGATGAGATGAAAGTGCTTGTAAGTAAATATGCTCCTAAATTACCATTTAAGTTAATCATAGAGATGCCAGATAAGCTTGTAAACACAAGTTCTGAGCTTATTAAAGACTATGCAAACTTATTTAAAAAATACAATATTGAGATGGGGATTTTTGAGTTTATTGGAGATTGTGGTGATTATAACTATCTTCAAGAGTTTAAACCTACTTACATCAAAGCTGAAAGTTCTTACTATCTTACACAAACTGAACAAAGTTTAAATGCTCTCAAACTCATTACTGATGCTGTAGATATAGATCTTATCGCTACAAGTGTTATGGATGAGGAAACCCTTAAAAAGTTACAAGAAAGAGGGATTCAAATAGTACAAGGAAGAGCAACAGAGCTTATAGACCTCGAGAGTTAAGCCCTCTCATAAGAGCATCATTAATCTCTTTTTTATACTCCGGATTGAGTTTTTCCAACTCAGAATTAAATTTTACTATAGTGTTTTTTTCAATATTTGGATGGCGAGCTGCCTTAAACAATATATCCATATATATATCTGATTCTGGATGGGGACGCAAACCTAGTTTTTTATGCATGGTTCCATGATATTTTATCACTAACTCTAAAGCTTCTTTGAGCTCTTTGGCTGTGGATTTTTTATTTTTTACTATATCTCTTAAATGTTCTAAATCAAAATCAACTTTTTTATGCTCTTTATAATGCTTAGCTTCTTTTTTCACACTCTTTTTCTTTTTCCCAAAAGGAAGATACAAAAGAAATACTAAAAGAAGTAAAAGGACAACAAGCCCCATAATAGATTTTAAGAGTAAAGTGAGCTCCATAAACTTTCCTTGTTTAGCTATATAAGTATTTATATACAAGTATATCGCCACAAACTAGATTTGTCTTTAAAGCTTCGTAGAAAATGGTGGACAGCGTGGGATTCGAACCCACGGTAGGTTACCCTACACCCGCGTTCCAGGCGAGCGCCTTCGACCACTCGGCCAGCTGTCCATAAAAGAGGAGTGGTATTTTAGCCAAAGTTTCATTTAGATCCCTTAAAGATTAACACAAACTATTAAATAGTATAATATCTATATATGTGAAGAGATAAGGAGATAGTATGAATCATTCTCAATTATATCAACATATTTCAGATGCTATCTTAGCACACCAAAATTGGGTGCGAAAAACAGATCATCTCACATCTGGGTTACCCGTCAAAGAGGGGGTTATTCCCCTTGATCCTAAGGCTTGTGAATTTGGTCAATGGCTCAGTGAAGATGGAGAAAAATTCAAAAAAATAGAGCGACTTCAAGATATCATTGAGATTATTGAGCACCATCACCAAGACCTCCATGCAGCCTATGCAGTAATCTACGAGATTTACTTTTTTATACCAAAACACAGATCTGCCTTAAACAAACTTTTCTCTTTTCATTTTGATGATGTTACACAAGAGGGGCAAGAGGAGGCAAAAATCTATTTTGAAGATATAAAGAGATCTTCTGAATACCTTATCAGCTCTATGAACATCTTAAAAAAACAGATCAAAGAGCTAAACTACTCAGACCTTATGGAGTTAAAATAAACATATTTTGCTATCATTTCATAAATAAATAAAACAGAGGATTATGATGCTTAGCTTTTCGTCATTTTTACAACTTCTAAAAGAGTCATTTCGTGATCTTTTACCTATCATCTTAGTTATCATGTTCTTCCAGCTTGCCATCATTCAAAGTGTTCCAGAAAACTGGTTAAGCACTACCATTGGTCTTGCTATTGTTGGTGTTGGCCTTGCTATTTTTCTTCTTGGTTTAGAGGTTGGAATTTTCCCTGTAGGGGAAGGTCTTGCATCAGATTTTGCAAGAAAAGGCTCTACAAAATGGATCATCCTTTTTGCTTTTATGATTGGTTTTGGAACAACGGTAGCTGAACCTGCTTTAATCGTTATTGCTCAAAAGGCTGCAAGTATCAGTGCTGGGCGTATTGATGCTACAGTTTTGAGAACTGTTGTCGCATTTTCTGTTGGTTTTGCCATAGTGTTAGGGGTCTATAGAATCATTAAAGGGCACCCTATCCATTATTATATTATTAGTGGGTATATTATGGTTGTTGCAGCTACTGCTTTTGCTCCAAAAGAGATAGTAGGGCTTGCTTATGACCTTGGTGGTGTGACAACTTCAACTGTAACAGTACCACTTGTTGCAGCTCTTGGTATTGGACTAGCTTCTACCATAAAGGGGAGAAATCCTGTTTTAGATGGCTTTGGGCTTATCGCGTTTGCATCTTTAACACCTATGATATTTGTACAGTTTTATGGTATATTTGTTTATAATTTCATAGATGCTTCACCCCTTATAAATGAGATTCAGTCTGTTGTAACTCCCGTTGTTAATGCCACAGCCAATGCTGCTGCTTCTACTGCATATAACTTTAAAATCATTGATGTCTTTAAAGGGATTTTAGGTGTAGTTATTGATGTTGCTCCTATCCTTGGTGTGATTTTATTTTTTCAATACATCATTTTGAAAAAACCTTTAGAGAATCTCAAAGAGGTTCTTATAGGCTTTGGGCTTGTAATTCTTGGGCTTGATGCTTTCATAGTTGGTTTGGAGATGGGTCTCTTTTCTGTCGGTGAAACGATGGCGTTTGAGCTTACAAAATATGACAATAACTTCATCATTTATGCCTTTGGTTTTCTCATTGGATTCTCAACAACAATGGCTGAGCCATCTTTAACAGCCATTGCTAGAAAAGCAAAAGAGATTAGTGATGGTAAAATCAATGACTTTGTCCTTCGTATCTTTGTTGCCCTTGGTGTTGCCATAGGGATTGCCCTAGGAGCTTACCGTATCGTTGTTGGTGGTGAGATTGTTTACTACATCATGGCAGGGTATCTTTTTGTTATAGTACTTACTTTTATGGCTCCAAAATATATCATCCCTATCGCTTATGATAGTGGAGGGGTAACTACATCAACTGTAACTGTACCTCTTGTTGCTGCGCTTGGACTTGGTCTTGCTACAAACATTGAAGGTCGAGACCCTCTTATAGATGGTTTTGGGCTTATCGCTTTTGCTTCACTTTTCCCTATGCTAACAGTGATGCTCTATGGAATTATTACCGAGAAGATGGGTGTCAAAGGGGAACATGAAAAAGAAGCACTTCATATCGATGAGCTTCGTCATGCACTTGAAGATGTTAACGACATGGATCTCTCTACAATTAACATTGCTGGAACAGATAAACGCCACTCCTATAAAATGGCTTTCTCTGCTGTTCATGTCATTGTCCCAAAAGAGAAACAAGAGGAAGCTCTCTTAGCTGCCCGCACTGCAGGAGCAAGAGGTGTAACTATCATGAGTGCTCACGGGATGGGGCTGGAACAGATGGATAACTTCTACAACCGTTTACATAGTGAAGAGACAGATGCCAATCTCATGTTTATCACCCAAACCAAAAATGTTGATAGAATGATAAAAGAGATCATGACAAGTCTTGATATCACAGGTGAAGGGAATGGGCTTACATTCTCTTACCCTGTTTCTCACATAAAAGGTCTACGACTTAAACTCGATGATCTATAAGGGTTTACTAAAGTAAACCTTTATAGTCGTACTTTATAAAGTCAAGGTAAAACTTCTTATCTATCACGATGATTCTTTCATCTTTTTTAGCCTTTTTTTGAAACTTTTTTTGTATCTTTTTGGCTTTCTCTTTTGAATACTTTTGACGCTTGAGATGCTTTTTCAATGAGATAATCCCATCTTTTGAACTTACTTCCTCTTCGATCTCAGCCTCAACTAATGTTTCTATCTCCTCTACAGGTTCAGGAGCATTAAGCATAAACTGTGAAGATATTGTTGAAAGTATATTTTTAAGTTGCTCATCTTTTTCTTTATATATCGCTTCAATCTTTTGGCGTTCTTGCACTAACATCAACTCTTTTTGATCACGAAGTGTTCGCGTTTCAGTCTCTAGTACCTCTACACGAGACTGAAGCTTTGCATTTTGTTCCTCTAAGAGTTTGTAGTAGCGTTCGTCATTATTTTTCAACTGTTTGGGAGTTGCCTTGGCTCTTGTGGTTTTTTCCCCATCAACGAGAACTAACTTCACACCATTCTCCACTACAGCTTCTAAAGAACCACGACGAATTCTATTGTGAATAGCCTCACGTGATACACCAAAATACTCTGCTGCATCACTTACACTCATCTTTTTCATATCTCTACCTTATCTCATATTTTCAAAAACTATTGGAGCTTCCCATTCACCCTCTCTTACCATCTTCATCACTTTTTGCAGGTCATCAAGCTTTGCACCTTTTACACGGATGTGATCCCCCTCTATCTGAGCATTCACCTTCAGCTTCATCTTTTTAATGTCTGCTGTAATCTTTTTAGCCTCTTTAGACTCTATGTAGTCCACAATCTTAAAAGTAGCCTTTCGTGTTCCACCACTAGCATCCTCTACTCGAAGTTCATCAAGTACTTTTGAAGAGAGCCCTTGTTTTAAAAGTTTCGCTATCACTATATCTTTGAGAGCATCTAGTTTATTATCACTCGAAGCAACAAGGACTAAGATATTCTCTTTCTCTTTATAAGTCACCTCATAGGTTGTCCCTTTAAAGTCATAACGGTTTGCAACTTCACGATCTACTAAGTTAATCGCGTTTTTAAAATCTTGCATATCAATCTTTGCACTAATATCAAAGGAGTGTTCTTTTGCCATAGAGAGCCTTTTTTTGTTTTAATTATAACATAGTTTGTTTGTTAGTAGAAATCTTGACATATATCGCCTTTTTGTAATCTTTGTTTTGTTACTATATCTTTTTTAATGATGGAGTGATTATGGCAGAAGAACTGGAAAAAAAATTAAACAAACGCGAGCAGTATAAAGCAAGGATGAAACCCTATGATTACTTCGCTGAGTTTGATACTCTAGATTTCAACTCTTTAGGGGAAGGTGATAGATACTATCTTCAAGATTTCGGTATCTTTAACACAGATTTTTTAGAAGATGAGTTTACTGTTCGCTTAAGAAACGGTGGTGGAAGAATTTCCCATCAACAGTTTTCCTACATTGCAGATATTGTTGAGGAGTATGATCTTACACTTGTAATCACCGCACGTGGAGGATTTCAACTCCATGATGTATATGCCGATGATCTCAAAGAGATCTGGCATAAACTCAATACAAACTCCCTCACAACTTGGCAAAGCTTTGGTGACAATATCCGCAATATTGTTACGGATGTTTATGATGGGGCAAACCAATATGCTCACCTTGAGGTACACCCACTTATAGAACAGATGCAAGATTACATCCTTAAAAACCCAAAATATGTAGGGATGCTTCCCCGTCGTGTTAGTATTGGTATCTCAGGAAACTCTGCCAATGTAAGTTCCTTTTTTGCCAATGATATCTACTTTGCACTTGCAAAGAAAGGGGATAGATACGGTTTTAATGTTTATATGGGTGGAAAGAACACAGAGATAGCTCAAGATACAGGTATATTTTTAGAGTATGAGGAGGTGTTTGAATTTTTCAAAGCATTTGTAAGTACATTTTACAAACATGGTTCTCGATTTTCACGCTCTAAAACGCGACTCTACTATATGATTCAGGATTTAGGATTTCCTAAACTTTTAGAACTACTCCAACAAGAGTTTCAAAAACCTTTTCAATCAAGTGGAGAGATGCAACTCCAAGATGTGGTCTTTGAGGAGTTTGAGGAGCTCAAAGATGGTACTTATGCTTACTGTTACCAAAGTGATTTTGGTCGTCTTAGTGTCAAGGAGATGAGAGAGCTTGCAAGTTTTGCAGAAAAATCTCAAGCATCACTCCGTATAGGTATCGATCAAAATATCTACATCCTTGGACTCAAACAAAAAGCGGTCCCTTTTAGCTCACCAGCACTCAGTTCTACCATTGTCGCCTGCGCAGGTAATCTTTGCCCTTATGCTGTTTGGAGCATCAAAGATGAGACCTCTTACCTCCCCCTTGAGATGATCTATAAAAATCGCATCAAGGTTGGTTTTTCTGGTTGTGCAAAAGGGTGTGGACGCCATCGCCATACCGATATAGGGCTTATAGGACTTAAAACAAACAACTTTGGTGCAACAGATGGTGGTGCTCGTGTTTTTATAGGTGCTGAACATGATCATGGACAAAGTGTAGCAAGACAACTCTTCTCAATGGTTCCCTTTGTACACCTTAAAAAGACCATCACCCTTGTTGTAAAACTCTATGAGCAAAGTAGATGCACAAACTTTCAGCTCTATGCCCATCAGATACTCAATAGATATAGTGAAGATTTTGTAGCCCTTTGGCATCTTTATAACCTCAAGAACAATACAACTCTTTCTCTCCCTCTCCAAGAAAAAAATATAACACCCCAAGAGGAGCAGGTATTACTCAAAGAGAGTTTTCATAATTTTACACTTGTTGAGGATGATTTTAAAAAGAGTATCTCTGCTCTTGTCAAAGAATTGTGGACAGTTGAGGGGGAGGACCCTCACTATAAACCCCCTATTAAAAGGGTCAATTTTCGTTAAAAGCTAGGGGAGCCATCAAAGCTTCCAAAGCTTTGAGAAAAGCTTGGATCGCTATAGCCTGCTATGGTGCTTTTCACTCTTAACTTCTCTATATCTGCCTTACTTGAGATCCCTTGAGGGCACACCACTGTACACTCATTACAAAGTGTACAATCCCACACACCATTGTTTTGAATAGTATCTATCTTTGTTTGTGTATCACCTTCACGTTTATCACTAACATACTTCCAAACACGAGTGAGGGCAAAAGGGCCTAAGAACTCTTCGTTGACACTATAAACAGGACAAGCAGAGTAACAAGAGCCACAAAGGATACAATCACTTTGTAGCTCGTTGATCTTTTCATCCTCTTGCGATATACTAAACTCTGGGCTTATACGAGAGAGCCAAGCTTTTGCTTTAGCATTAAAATCATAAGCCTTGTCCATATCTACTACAAGGTCACGAATCACCTCTACATTTCGTAATGGCTCTATCTTATCGCCATCTTGCACCTTATAAGAACAAGCCAAAACCTCTTTTTCATTGACTCGCATAGAACAGCTACCACAAACACTACTGCGACAACCACTACTAAAACTCAATGTAGCATCTTGGTGTGTTTTAATATGCTGAAGAACCTCAAGAAGTGTTGCAGATTGAAGCTCTAAACTATACTCTTGGAGTTTGTCCGATTTTTGTACACTGATCTTCATTCTACACCTCCTCCATAAAATGGGCACCACAACTTTTATCGCGTTTTAAAGCGGCTCTCACCACCACTTCAGCTACATCTAAAACATTATGAAACTCTATAAACTCTAAGAGATTTGTATTGTAAACTTTTGAACTGTCACTCACACCCATAGATGGAAGCTGAGATTTTAAAAGTTTTATCTCCTCTAAAACCTCTTGCAATTCCCCTTTTTTTCTAACGATTCCTACTTTTGTATAAAGCAGATCTCCTAAAGATTGTTTTTTCTCATAAAAGTCTATCTCGTTAGTATAGCCTTGTATCTTCTCTATGATACTTCTCTTCTCTTGTAGTTGAGTACTCTTTTTTGCCATTTTTGCAGCATTGATACCAGCTTCTTTTCCAAAGACCACTATCTCTAAAAGAGAGTTTCCACCTAAACGATTTGCACCATGAACTCGATGATTGGCACACTCACCACAGGCAAACAAACCACTCACACTTGTTTGTGATTTGTTATCTACCTCTATACCACCCATAGTGTAGTGTGCTACTGGTTTGATGGGTATCAAGTCATGTACAGGGTCCACATCTTCATAAAGCTTAGCTAACTTTCTCTCTTGTGGTAATCCCTCCTCTATAAAATCCTCACCAAGATGGCGAATATCTAGAAAAATCTCTTCCCCTTTGAGCATCTCTTCATGAATAGCACGACTTACTTCATCACGGGGTGCAAGTTCGTTGGTAAAACGCTCCCCCTTAGAGTTAAGCAGGTAACCACCCTCTCCACGAGCTGATTCAGAGATAAGTATGGAAGATTTTTTTAGTGCTGTAGGATGAAACTGTACAAACTCCATATCTATAAGCTTTGCTCCGACTCTGAGAGCTGCTGCTATTCCATCACCGGTTGATGCAGTTGAATTTGTTGAATTTTTATCGTAAATTCTACTATATCCACCACTTGCAAGTATCACAGCATTTGCTTCATACTTTTGTAGTTCACCACTTCGTATATCGAGCATTAAAGCTCCAGATACACCCCCTTGAGTATCTTCTAAAAGTTCAAGTAAAAACTTTTCATTTTCTATATCTATCCCTAAAGAGAGTGCTTTATCATAAAGTGTATGAAGAATCTTTAAACCAGTATAATCTTGTGCATAGCATGCACGTGGAGCTGATGCACCACCGAGTCTTCGTTGGGCAATCTTTCCATCTTCAGTACGAGAAAAACATACACCTATATTCTCAAGCCATGCAACAGTCTCAAGTGCTTCTGAGCACATAAAACGGATCGCTTCCTCATCTGCTTGCCCATGAGCTGATTTTAAAGTATTGGCTATATGATTTTCAACACTATCTTCACTAACATTTCCAAGAGCGGCATTGATCCCACCTTGAGCCATACAGGTTTGACTACGTGTTGGATACTCTTTTGTGAGTACTTTGACACTCACACCCTGCTCTTTTGCATGGATAGCAGCAACCAATCCTGCTCCTCCTGCTCCTATAATTAGTACATCAGTTTTTAAGCTATTCACTCTCACATTCTCCTTGGGATTTCACATCATCAATTCTTATCGTAAATATAGCACCTTTTGCACCATTTTTTACATAAATATCACCATTATGATAATCTTTTAAGATAATTTTAGCCATATACAAACCAAGACCTGTTCCATTTTTTTCTAGTTTTGTAGAGAAATAAGGGTTAAAAATATTATCCATAATTTTTTCATCTATGCCCCCTGCATTATCTTCTATCTCAATGTATAAATTTTCTTGAAGCAGATAGCTTCTTACTTCAATCCTTGGATCTTCTTTCTTTTGATCCAAAAGCTGTTCTCTAGCATTAGTGATGATATTCAATACCACTTGCATAAACTCATTTTCATGCATAAGTATCGATTGATGACTCTCAAGAGAAAAAACTATGTCAATATTTTCAAATGTTACACTCTCCTCTATAAGTCGATATGCTCTTCGTATTGTTTCATCGACATCTAAGACCTTTGCACTTGTATGTGGTTTATAAAAACTACTAAAATCGGTAATAGTCTGACTAAGATTTTGCACATAGAGTGCTATTTTATCAAGCTTTTCATGAAGATATTTGATAAATTCCACTCTCTCTTTTGTATCGTCTAGGTTATATTTTTTTATATAGAGTACTGTTTTAACTGCAACTTGTGTTGCAGAGATGGCACCAAGAGGCTGTTTCCATTGATGAGCTATCATACTTAACATCTCCCCCATTTGTGCTAAACGCGACTGTTGTAAGAGGTAGGCATCTTTATGTTTGAGCTCCTCTTTAATGAGGACAGATTCAGTTATATCTTGTACTGTTCCATAAGAGATTATAGCTTTGCCATCCTTTGCATATATTGTTTCACATTTTTCATAAACATGTTTTATTGTTCCATCTTTCATTAAAAGTCGATGTTCAAGTTGATAGTGTGTTTTTCTTTTTAAAGATTCTAGGTATTGTTTTATCACATAATCTTTTTCTTGAGGATGCACTACAGCAATAATTTTTTCATATAAATTTTCTTGAGTTTGCTCCTCCACTCCAAAGATTCTATATGTTTCTCTTGAGCATTTTAACTCTTTAGTTTGAAGATCCAATACCCACGAACCAATCTTTGCCACAGCTTGTGCTTTTTCAAGATCACTAACTGCTTCATCTATCCTTTTCTCTAAAGTATGATTAATTTCTAAAACCTCTTTTTGAAGTGCTTGTAGCTTTTCATTTTTTTTATTGAGAATATAGTGTTTAAATAAAAATATTCCTACCAAAAAGATAAAAAAAGCTATAACCTCCTTGAGGTATTGAAAATGCACTTTATTTGTATAATCAATCCGTACCCAGTCATTAAGAATTTTTTGTAAATCTGAAGGTTTGATGGAGTGTGCTATTTTCTCAAAAATATCAAAAAGCATTTTGTCATCTTTACGAGTAGCAAAACTCACAGCAATTTTCTCAGGAAACTGTCCAGAAATTTGAAGTGAATTATCTCCCATAGTTTTTAGAGCATAAGCACCTGCTATAAGAACATCTATGTGGCCATAAGCCTGACCCTGTTTTACTTTTAAAAGTCCCTCTTGTGTTGTATCTACTAACTCTAGTTTTATCCCCGGGTAACTTTTTTTTAATCTATCAACAAAAGCATGTCTTTTAACTGCTGTAAATGTTTTATCTACTACTGTGTCAAAATCTACAATATAACTTTTTTCTTTTTGTGTAATAACAACGAGAGGTTCATAATGATAAGGTTTCGTAAAGTTAAAAAATTTTTCTCTAGCATCAGTTTTAGAAGCTACGGGAAGAAGATCACACTCTTTATTTACCCCTTTTTTTAAAGCATCTATCCAAGAATCACTTTCTACAAGTTTATAGCTAAGTCCAAACTTTTTATTTGTTAGCTCAAGTATTTGTGCTCCAATTCCGACATATTTTCCATCTCTAATAGCACTATAGGGCATGGAGTTTGGTAAAACACATATATTAATCTCTTTTTTATTCTCTAGATACCTTTTCTCCTCCTGTGTTAGCATATTTTCTTGGTAGACAAGTACATCTACATTAAGTTTTTCTTTTGCCAAACCGAAAAGATTATAAACATCATAGGTTCTTTGTATTTTTTCTTTGTCTATTTCCCCAATATTATTTGTTTGATAATAAGCAAGCTTCTTTAATGCCTTTGCTTCATATATAAGAGCTTCTTTACTTTTATGCTGTTGATTATATTTTTTCATAATAAGCTCTACTGTTTCATCTATATGAGAAAATGCATACTCCCACCCCTTTAATGATGCATCTCTAAATTTTGCAACTTTTTGAGGATCTTTTTTCATATATTTTTTTGTTGTAAATAATATATCACTATAAAAATCGAAACCGTAATCTTTAGGAGAAAAAGCCTTATATTGAATCCCTTTTTTATTTAAAATATAAGGTTCGTTAGAGAGATATGCAGAATATATATCTACATTATGATCTAAAAAATCTTCTATCTTAAAGCTATGCTCAACAATATTAATCTCATCTAAACTTACACCGGTAGATTTGATCATTGCATTTATTGAAGCACTTTGAAGAAGATTCTTTGTTTGCATCATAGATTTTCCTGGGAAATCTTCTATCTTATCTATACCTGAAGACTTGAGAGTGAGAAGCATTTGAGGTGAGGATTGAAAAATTGCTGCAAGAAGAACAATATTATCTCCATTACTATCATACTGAACAAGGCTAGATCGACCTATACCATAGTCAACCTTTCCCTCTAGCACTTCTTTATAGACATCCATCGCACGTTTAAAAGGATAGATATCTACATCAAACCCTACATCCCTGTAAAAACCCTTCTCTTTGGCCATATAATAACCAGCAAATTGAAATTGATGGAGCCATACAAGTTGCAAAGATATTTTTTCAAGAGGTTTTGGGGGAGTCGCATATAGGGTGTTAAGAAGAAGGAGAAAAACAAGATAGATATATTTCATTAAGATACCATTTTATGATTTAAAATAATTATACCATAAGAGTTAGAAAATAATACCGTAAAATTCTGAGTCCCCCCGCGATAATAACAAACCAAACAAACTTAAGCCTAACAAGCCCTGCTACAAGAGTAAGAGGATCCCCTATAATTGGTAACCAAGAAAGAAGCATCGCCCAGTATCCATACCTATGTCCAAAACGATATGCTTTAGGACCAAACGAGGAACTAAATAGTTTTATTTTTGTTTTTTCATATAAAAAATAACCTAAATAATAATTTAAAATTATTGCTAAAATATTTCCACTTGAAGCACTCAAGAGTGCATTTAAAACAGGCATATCATTTGAGATTGCGACAACAAATGCAGCTTCAGAAGAGAAAGGGAGGATGGTAGCTGCAAGAAACGCTGAGAGAAAAAGAGCAATTTCAGCCATTATGGCTTAGAAACTCTCTTTGATATTTTGCACAACTTTAGCTATAAGTTTTTCTCTAGCTTCTAGCGATGTCCATGCTATGTGGGGTGTTAAGTAAAGTCTCTCTTTATTTTTTACACTTAAAAGTGGACTACTCTCAACAAGAGGTTCTTTTGTAAAAACATCAAGTCCAAAACTAAGATTTTTTTCATCAATAACTCTTGCGACTGCCTCTTCATTGATGATACCACCGCGCCCAAGGTTTAAAACGACAGCCCCCTCTTTACAAGTTAACAACTGTTCATAGTCTAAAAGATTCTGTGTTTTCTCATTTAGTGGTGCATGAATAGAGATTATGTCACAATTTTGAAGCATATCTTCAAGTGTTGTTCTTTGAAAATCTTCAGTACGATTAACGCCACTTGTGGAGTAGTAAAACACCTTTGCACCAAATGCTTTAGCTATGGTTGCAACGCCACGACCAATACTACCAAGACCAATAATACCCCATTTTTTACCCTTCACTTCAAAGAAGGGATGAGAAACATCTGTAAAGAGTCCACTCTTAGAGTAGCTCTTATCTTTTGTTACTTCATCATAATAGCGAGAGTGCCCTATAAGATAAAAAAGCATAGAAAAAGTGTGTTGTATCACAGAATCTGTTGAGTATCCTGCAACATTTTTCACCTCAATACCAAGCTCTTTTGCCGCTTCTAAATCAACATTATTAGTTCCCGTAGCAGCTACACAGATAAGTTTTAGCTCTTTTACATTTTGCATATGCTCTTTTGTAATCACAACCTTGTTAGTAACAATAACAGTAGCGTTTGTTATGTGCTCTTGTGTTTGCTCTGGAGTTGTTGTTTGATATACTTCTATATCTCCTAGTGCATCAAATGCAGCTAAAGATGTTTCTCCAAAACTAAGAGCATCAAGTAAAACGATCTTCACTTATGCGTCTTTTATTTTACTAATCATTGCACGAGCTTGCTCTAATGCTTTTTGCACTGGAGCAAAAACAAGTGCTACTGCTAAACGACGCCCTTTATGAGTTTCTGGTTTTCCAAAAATTCTCACAAATGAGTTCTCACTAAATAGTGACTCGTCTACCTCAACAACTGGTGCAAAACCATGTTCACACTCTGATTTAAAGGCAGCAGATGCACCATCTCCATAAAAAGTAAACCCTAATGGTAATCCAAGTACTGCACGAAGATGCAATGCAAATTCTGATTGAGATTGTGTCATAAGAGTTACCATCCCTGTATCGTGTGGACGAGGAGATACCTCTGAGAAATAAACCTCATCACCTTTAATGAAAAGCTCTACACCAAAGATACCACGGCCACCAAGACCATCTGTAATTTTTTTCGCCATATCTTGTGCTCTTTGTTTTGCAAGAGTACTCATTTGTGCTGGTTGCCAAGAAAATACATAATCACCATCACGTTGCTCATGCCCTATAGGTTCACAAAAAACTGTTTCACTTCCATTTCTTGCCGTAAGCATTGTAATCTCATAATCAAAATCAACAAAAGCTTCTACGATTAGCTCACTTGCATCTCCACGAGCCTCTTTAGCTATCTCCCAAGATGCAGGTATGTCGGACTCAGACTTTGCCACAGATTGACCATGACCAGAAGAGCTCATAACAGGTTTAATAACACAAGGAAAGCCCATCTTCTTTGCAGCTTCAAGCATACCCTCTTGTGTTGTTACAAATTCGTAAGCACCTGTTTTAAGTCCTAACTCCTCAGCAGCAAAAACACGAATATTTTTACGATTCATTGTTTTATTTACTGCATCTGCATTTGGAATTACATTAAAACCTTCTGCCTCTGCCTTAAAAAGTGCAGAGATAGAGATAGCTTCTACCTCCGGTAAGATATAGTCAGGTTTTTCACGACGAATCACCTCTAAAAGAGCCTCTTCATCTTGCATATTGACAACATGAGAACGGTGTGCCACTTGATGTGCTGGAGCATTTGCATACTTATCTACGGCAATAGTTTCAAGACCTAAACGCTGTGCTTCGATAACAACTTCACGACCTAGTTCACCAGAACCAAGTAACATCACTTTTTTTGAGTTTGATTTGAGGGGAGCAGAGAATTGCATAATGAATAATTCCTTCATAAAATATTGAAGGAATTATATCAAAATAGAGTTAAATTAGTTTTTCAAACCAATTAATGTTTGAAGCATCTGATCAGATGTAGTAATTGTTTTCCCATTTGCTTGAAAACCACGTTGGATGATAATAAGCTGAGTAAGCGCACGTGAAAGGTCAACATTTGATGCCTCAAGAGCTGCAGATTGAATAAAACCACGACCAGCTGTTGCTGCAGTACCAATGATAGGATCACCTGAATTGGCAGTTTGATTATAAACATTTCCACCCTCAACAGAGAGACCTTCATTATTTGTAAATTTTGCCATAGCGATTTGAGCTAAACCAAATGAACGACCATTTGAAAATGAACCAACTAAAGTACCAGACTGATCTATACGAATCCCTACTAGATCTCCACCAGTAAAACCATCTTGTGAGATTCCAGATGTAGCAGAGCGACTATCAAATGATGTCATCCCATCAAACTTATCAGATGTACCAAAAGAGAAGTTCACTTGTTGATCTGGAGCTGAACCGTTATTTCCAGAAAAAGAGATATTTGGTGGAGTGTAACCTTTTAATGAACCATCATTATTAAAGCTAACAGACCCTCTTTTTTCATTTGAAGGATAACTTGTATCTGTATTGATTTCAGCAGGTTTTGGAACAGTAACTACCATAGCCCATTCACTTCCTTTTGTTTTATCTAGTGATGTTTTTCTAAACTCCATTCTTAGTGTATGTTTAGAACCAAGAGAATCAAAGATATCTATTGAACTAGAATGTGTTGCAGCATTAAAGCCTTGAGAAAATGCTTTTCCTGTACTACCTGTTGCAAGAACAGCATTCATAGCTTCCATATTTCGTGAAAAACGAACATTCTCACCAGGGCCACTAATAACTGAAGTTACTTTAATATTCAGAGCATGATCATCAGCACCACCTCCAGGATTCGTAATTTCAAATTTACCTTGGTCATTTACAATTACATTTACATTATTATCATCAGCAGTACCATCATTGTCTACATCTCTTGCATGTTTTTGCATTGCTTCACGTAATGATGCAATCGAATTAAACTTCTTCGTTGTATTTGATGTTGTATCTACTGTGTCTGGATCGTAAATATACTCATGTGCAGTTGTAACACTGTCACCTGTTACAAAACCACTACCTGCATCATCTGCAGCTATAATAATATTATGCCCACGTGATTTACTTTCGTTGGTATTCTCAAGGGAAAGCTTATTGCTTGCACTATCATATGTAGCAGTAATTCCAGTTATAGATGTTTGAGCATTGATAGCTGCTGCATATCTATTTCCTGTTCCTGCTGCATCACCTGGGATACTTGTAGCTGTAATAGGATCATAGTTAGTCCCATCATCTTTTTGGAAAATCAGATTTAGATCTGTGTTATCATCAACGGTATTAGAGGCTGTAGCTGCTGCACTTTGAAAAGAGATCCAAACACCTTGCCCCTGTTGGAGTGCAAATGCTTCTCCCGATTCATTAAACATTACACCCAAGTTACCTGAAACCTGTGTACTTGCACCTGTTGCATCAGCCTCTACAACACCATTTTTATCTACAGCATATGCAGGAGAATAACTCTCTACCGTAGAGCCGGAATTAAGATTTGCTTTTAAAACAACCTCTTTAGTTGGACTAGCTGGAGTTGTTAATCCTGGTGGAATGTTTATATCTGTGATTGGAGCTGTTGAGTCTACTTTACCTGTTACAGGATCACGTAACCACCCTTGTGTAATAAAGCCATTGTTATCTACAAAGTTTCCACCTGCATCAAACTTAAAATCTCCAGCACGACTATACTTATAAGTATTACCACCATCAGGAGAGATAATAAAAAAACCATCGCCTTGAATAGCAACATCTGTATTTTTATCTGAATTTTGTACTGAACCTTGAGAGAAAATTCTTGTTGCAGAACTAACAGTAGAACCTAAACCAACTTGTACTGGATTTTTACCACCAAGTTGCCCTTGAGGTGCCGTTGCAATAGCTTTTGTTTGAGATAAAAGATCTGAAAAATTTGCACGGGAGTATTTAAAACCTACAGTATTTACATTGGCAATATTATTTGATTCTATATCCATCGCCACTTGGTGCGATTGTAGTCCGGAAACCCCGGAGAAAAGTGATTTTAACATAATGAAATCCTTTAATATCTATCTAAAAAAGATAGAGTTAGTAAAGGGTATCTAGCATAAAGTGTTCCAACTTAAAAAAGATTAAGCATCCATATCTAAAGCTTTTTGTAGCATTTGATCTGCGGTTGTAACTACTTTAGAGTTTGAATCGTATGCTCGCTGAAGGATAATAAGTTCCGTTAAACCACTTGTTATATCATAATTAGAATTTTCTAATGTAAAGTTAATTACATCTGAACCATTCACACTTTTTCCACTACTATCTGTATAAAAAAATGCTTTTCCGCTGTTAGATGTTTCTTGAAATCGAGAGCCATTAAGACGGTCAAGACCCTGATCATTTTGAAAATGAAAAACAGCAATTTTACCAACAGAACTTTGTCTACCATTGGTAAAAGTTGCAATAACTTCTGCATTTTTATTGATAGCATAACCTTCTAAATCACCACCAATAGTCCCATCAGCTAAAGAAGATCCTGGCACTATCTCTCTATCTATAGAAACAATTCCATCATACCCTGTACCCAAATCAATAGTAACCTGTGCTCCGTTATTATTAATTGATGTTAAGGTATTTGAAACCAATGCGCCCGATGCATCAAATTCCACTTTTCCAGTTTGAGTATCATAAACGATATTACCCTCTAAATTTTGTGTTGTTGCTACAACATCCCACTGACTTCCAGGAGGGTTTTGTACGGCACTTCTTGTAAACTCTAAACGTAAATGGTTCTTTGCATTAGTTGGGTCAATGACGCTTGCACCAGCTGTGATAACTTCATAACCCTCTTTCCCCACTCCAAGGTTTGCAAAAAACTTTGCTTGTGTTGTTGGTTCTGGTGGATAAGTTAAAGTCTTAGGAAAGCGTAATTTCTCTTGTGTCCCTATTGCACCTAAAGGTACTTCATCCAATGTAGCAGTGAGTACATTATCTGCACTAATATTACCACCCATAGAACCAAGGATATGAAAACCATCTGCTGTTACAAGGTCATCATTTGCATCAAACTGAAATGCACCATCTCTAGTATAGATGGGGTCTTTATTTCCTTGCACACCAAACCATCCATCACCATTAATCGCTAAGTCAGTACTTCTGTCCGATAAAAGCAACTCCCCATTCCCTGTCATCATAGGTGTTGCTTGAATGCCAACACCTACACCAATAGAGCTATTTACACTACTCGATGTTGTTGCAGTACTAATATAGGACTCAAACATGCTAGAAAATTCTGTTGAATACCCTCTATACCCTACTGTATTAATATTTGCAAGGTTATCAGACACAGCATCGATACCATAAGAGTTTGATTTCAACCCCGAAAGACCTGAATAAAAAGCTTGAGTCATCATAACAAACTCCTTAATAAACCTCTTTTACATTCTCAAGTGGAACATAATTAGAACCTAGTTTTACTAATGTTGTCCCATTATCAAAACGTACAGATTCAATAGGATATGTACCCACTCTTGTTTTTTGTGCTTCGTTATTTGTATCTATATAAGATGCTGTTATATAGTAGATGCCACCTTCTGCTTGAGCTCCTGTTGCATCTTTTCCATCCCATGTAAATTCATATACACCTGCTGGATTACTTCCAACTTCTAATGTTTGTACAACATTACCATTGACATCAAGTATCTCTACATTTCCTTGATTTATATCATTTGGAAAGTACATCTCAAAAGTTGAACTACTCCCTTTGTCTAAAGCGATTGCATTACTACCAAGGTCCGCTGTTTTACCTATGGCTGCAATGGTAGAAAAATTATTTGATGAAGCTAAAGATGCTGCTAAATCTTCTAAAGCTTTATTTGTTTTATCTGCTGCTTCAAGCGATGCAAGTTGGGATGTTTGTGTTAAAATTGCCTCAGTATCTGTAGGCTCTGTTGGATCTTGATACTGAAGTTCTGTAAGTAAGAGTGTCATAAAGTCATCATTACTTAAACTTGTTTTATCTTTTACAACATCTGCACCTGTTGTATAGTCTCCATAAACTGCACTATCTAATCCTATTGAATTAATTGCCATCATATATCCTTTATGCGTAGTTCGCAACTACAATTTCTAAAGAGCTTAAAATCTCTTCATTCTCTTCTTCTTGTGAAAAGTAGTTGTACTCTTCACCTGCTTCTCTTTGTTGATGGTGTTGGTTTTGTTGACCAGCAGAAGAGGCATCTCCACCTTGAGAGCTATTACTAAAGTTTAAGGAAGCATTATTTATTCCATTATTTTGTAATTGTACTTTCAAATCGTTTGCATTCATTGCCAAAGTATTGATAGCAACATTATTTGAACTTAAGTTTATATGTAAGTTTTTCCCACGTTGCACAATTGTTAAATCTACCTCGCCTAAATGCTTTGGATTTAATTGCACTTTCACTCTTGTAAAAGGAGATTTATAATCATCTATAGCTGTTTTTACATCTTGAGATAAATATTTTGTTAGCTGTTTGGCTTCATTGAGTTTCACTTCAAAACTATCTGCCTTAGGTGTAGAGATTGTATCTACCTTACTTGCTGTACTCATCTCCTCTTTTCCATCCCCTTTTAAAAGAGATTCTAAAGTTTTTTCTGTCTGAGTAGGTGCACTTGGAGCAATCACTTTTGCAGTGGCAACAGAAAAGTCAGCAGTAAGTCCTGTATTATCCTTTTTACTTACTTTTTCCCCTCTAAGTAAAAGTTTTAGTGTTTCATCTACTTTTTGCTTTGGATTTTTTTGCTCAATAGTTTGAAGCTTTGTTTGAACCATCTCTTGGGTGGTGTGTTCTGGCATTGTTTGGGCTTTAAAAAGTGGAGTAGTTTTCAACTCTTTGAGTGTTGTAGTCACTCTTTTATCTACCTTATTTTCCTCTTGAAGATCTACTTTTTCTAAATTTTCATCTGTAGCTTGTTGTACTTTTTTTGTGCTTTGTAGCTTTACTTCTCTCTCATCTGTATCTAGAAGAACAGGAGTTTGCTGTTTTAGAGTTTCTTTTTGCTCTTTTGGTACTGTTTTTACTTCAGCTTGTACCTCTTCTAGAGTAATCTTGGAGATATCTATGCCATATTTAGTGGCAACTTTAGCTAAACCTTTTAAAGTTTTTGGAAGCTCTTTTATCTCAGAGCGTTTAAAATCATCACTTGATATCAACTTCTCTTTTAAATATTGTTTTGCATCTTGAATAAGAGTTTTTAACTCATCTTGAGTCAATGTTTGTGTGATTTTTGGATTGAGTTCAAGAGAGATTTCATCCTCTTGTAGTGTCTCACCCTTTAAAAGAGAAAGTAAAATATCATTTTTAGTTTGTTTAGTCCCTGTAGTTTGCTCTTGAGTATCTTCTAAAGAAAGGAGAAGAGGACCCGATTCAAGTGCATTCTTATCACCTTTTTTTGTCACTATACCTTGTAATAAGTCTGAAAAAGAGAGAGTTGATTCACCCTCCTCTTGTGGCAGGGTATTGAGTGGTAATGATGAAGAGGTAGCTTCAGGTTTTGCATCAAATGAAATCATCATCTACTCCTATAAATTCCTCTCAAAGAAGAGAGTTTTTTATAAGTTATAGCATTTATTGTTCCATTATGAAAATTTATATCTTCTTTGCAAACCTATCAAGACAATGAAGATCATACTTATAAAAAGTACTCACACTATCTTGCATAAATCCAAAAATCTCTTCAGCTGTCTCACCATCAGCAGGATAGCTCAACATAAAAGAGTCTAAATATTTAGCAAAAAACTCATCAAACATCTTTTTTACAATCCCCGCTCCATATTTATCGGTATAGGGGAGAACAAAGAAATAGTCAGATTCATAATTTACAATAGAGTCTGATGTACGCAGTATCTCCAAAAGTGAAGCATCTACAATATCTACAGGAATCCCTGAAAAATTACAATATAAAAGGGTAAAACTCTCTGCACGATTCTCATCTAATCTATCAGAGATACCAATGTTTAATTCCATAAGTTGTTTGAAATTCTCAAAAGAGAAGTGGATTCCAGCCATATTGTGCAACCTTAAATAACGTTACCCAAGTATAGCTAAAATTTTATAAAATTATGAAAATTTCTATGTATCATTCATACCAACAAGCTCACCGCGTTTAAGTTTGGCAATCTTTCCACGAAATTTACGTATATAAAAAGCTTTCTCTTCAAAAGAGATATTTGATGCGATATTCACTTTTTTTAATTCTCTCTCATAATACCTTGTCAAAAATATAATAAGTTCTGCATGAAGTGCTTCTTCACTCTTTAAAGCTCGAATACTTTCATCAACCTCTATAGCCATCAACTCAGGTAAGTTCCTCTCCCCCGCAAGAGCAGCTGCAAACTCTCTGGCATGAAATTGAAGGAGAGAGGGGTCAAGTACATCTAAAATCTGGTTAATCAACTCCGGTGCTTCTAAAACTGTTTTGATTAAAGAGAGCTCCCATGCATCTCTATGAGTATTTTTTTGCATAAGAGGAGCCACTTTTTGAGAGGTTGGAGCTAGTTTTACAAGGGATGGGGAAACGCCAAGTCCACCTAAACGCGATGCAAGATAGGTACGATACTCCTCTTGAAGTATGGGAGAGAGTGTTTTTAAATAGGCCACACCCTCTGCCATACAACTCTCTTTTTCTTTTGGATTAGACAGATCATAAAGGGAGAGCAGTTCATCTAAAACAAACTCGATAAAAGCCTGTGGAGCATGAAAGATATCACTTAACTCTTCACTCCGACCATCTTTTACCATATCGGCAGGGTCTAAACCACCCTCAAAAACAACTACCCCGCCATTAAATCCACTAGCACTCAGTAGTTTTGAGGCTTTCAGTGCTGCAGCTCGTCCCGCTTTATCTCCATCGTATGCCATTATAACCCGTGGCGTTCCCTTTCTTAAAAGAGGAAGATGTTCCACTGTTAGGGCTGTTCCAAGTGTTGCTACTGCATTATCAAAACCCGCTTGATGCAACATAATAACATCTAAATAACCCTCTGTTATAATTATCTCACTGCGTTTATAGATCGCCTGTTTTGCATGATGGTAGGCATAGAGTAAACGCGATTTATTAAAATAAGCAGTTTCTGGAGAGTTTACATATTTTGCCTGATGTCCACTAATAGTTCGCCCACCAAACCCTACAATACTCCCATTTGCCGCATGAATAGGAAAAGTAACACGCTCAATAAAACGAGCATATGTTTGACGGCGTTCTGGGTTATACCCTACTACACCCATATCTATCGCTTCTTTTATGGGAAACTGCTGAGACTTTATATAGTTAAGCGTTGCTTGAGAATCTGGAGCATACCCAATACCAAACTTCTCAATAGAACTCTCATAGATACCTCTCTCTCGAACATACTCAAGAGCTGTTTTGTTTTGACTTAAAAGAGATTGGTACCACTCATTGAGTTTCTCCATCACTTGTGAGCGTGGTTTGTTATGTTTGTTATCTGTATATGTGAGTGTAAAGTTATAATTTTGAGCGAGTTTTTCTAAGGCTTCAGGGTAGTTGAGTTTTTCATACTCCATCACAAACTTGACACTATCTCCACCTGCACCACAGCCAAAACAGTGGTATATCTGTTTTTGAGGGCTTACAACAAAAGAGGGAGATTTTTCATCGTGAAAAGGGCAAGGGGCTTTAAAATTTCCCCCAGCTTTTTTCAGCTCTATATAGTTTCCTACAACATCAACAATATCAAGTCGAGCTTTAAGGGCTTCTATGGAGTCTTGTGCAATCATAAAAAGATTATACAGACTCTTTGGTTAAATATCGGTTTAATACCCCTTTAGTACTATAATAAACTACAAATGCCCATAACAGCATACTAGAAGCTATACTAAAGAGACTTGCCTCCTCTTCTATATGCACTAAATTTTTTGCACTTACATCTGCTAAAATATAATCTAAACCAAGCCCAAAAAGAATACTTCCAAGTATAATACTCCCAAGATAAATATATAAGGTTCTTATTCCTAACATTTTTTTAACAACACCAATCGTTACAGTATTTGTAGCTGGTCCTGCACTTAAAAACACAAATGCGGCTCCGGGACTGACACCTGCTAGTATAAGTCCTGCTGCAATAGGTAAAGAAGCGGTTGCACACACATACATTGGTACAGCTATAATGATGGCAATAATATAAGAGAGCCAAGAATATTCTAAAAGAATATCACTTAAATTCTGTGGAATAAGTGTAGTAATCAATGCACCCAAAACCAAACCAAACAATAAAGGGGAAGCAATATCTTTTAAAAGTGTCTCAAAGGCATATATAAAAACTTTTTTAAGAGAAAAACTTTCCTTTTGTGTTGCACTACAGCAACTATCTCCAGAGCAACAACTTGAAGATTCTTGGACAACTTCCTCTCCCTCTTTTTCTGAATAAATATTACTTAAAATACCTGCAACAATAGAGATAAACATAGAAGTAAGAACTCTATAAAGAGTAAAAACCCAACCAAACATACCATAGGTTGCTAAGATAGAATCTGCCCCTGTTATGGGTGTAGATATAAGAAAAGAGAGAGTGGCTCCATTGCTTGCCCCACTTTTTTTCATCCCTGCAGCAAGAGGGATTACACCGCACGAGCATACAGGTAAAGGTATTCCAAAAAGTGTTGCTTTTATCACAGCAAGAGTAGAATTATTTCCTAAATGGTTCTTAATAAGGCTCTCTGGAACCAATTCGTGTAATACCCCAGCAAACAAAAGACCAAATAAGATATAAGGTGCCATGGCATTACTTAAATCATACAGTGCCTCAAAAAACATTACAAAAATTTCCATTATTAGATCCCTTTTTTTATGCTACAATTTCATATAACGATATTGTTATATAATAACACTTCAAAAGAGGTTAGATGGAAAAACTAGTTGTTTTAGCAAAAATTTTAAGTGATATAAATAGAGTAAAAATTTTAGCACTTCTCAAACGCGATAAAAACTTATGTGTCTGTGAAATATGTGACACCCTTGAGCTTTCTCAGCCCTTAGTCTCAAGACATTTAGGACAGATGAAAAAAGCACAGCTCATAGATGTTCACAAAGAGGGAAAATGGAGTATCTACTCTTTAGTTGATCATAGTATGCTAGAATATCTTCTCCAAGAGATACAAGAGGATCTGCAAAAGATTCCTCCAACGAGACAGTGTTTCTCCAGAAATAAAAGGTAAAAAATGCAATTAAGCGAATTTCCATTTTACAAAGAGCTAGAAGAGAACTCCTTAACATTTTTACAAAAGCACTTAAAACCTATAGAGGTTCCGCAGGGGAATGTTCTCTTTTTTCAGGGAGAGATTTGCGATAACATCCTGTTTTTAACCCAAGGAAAGGTACGGCTCTACATTCAATCTGAAGATGCAGATGAAATCACTCTTTATGAATTACATCCAGGAGAACAATGTATTGTCAATACGGCATCTACTATTAGCCAAACAGAAGCAATAGGCTCCGCCCTTACGCTTACACCCATCAAAGGATACCTCCTTGATGTAAAAAGTGTTAAAGAACTTGCTCACTCCAGCAGTGCCTATCAATCCTTTTTATTTTCTATCTATACCTTACGGATGGGAACTTTAGCCCAGCTTGTGAATGATATTAAATTTAAAAAACTTGATGCTAGAGTTTTTGAATGGCTTCTTGCAAAAAACTCCCCTCATATAGAAACAACACATGAAAATATTGCCAATGAACTTGGAAGCAGTCGAGTTGTTATAAGTCGAATTCTTAAAGATTTAGAGAAGCAAGGAAAAATTGCACAAACACGGGGTAGTATACAGATTCTCTAGCAATGCGATACCTTATGTAACATTAGTCACAGACAAACACTCCCCTTTTTTCATACAATACCAATACAACAAAAAAGGATTTATTATGTGTTTCAATTTAGGAAAACTTGACAGAACATTAAGAGCAATCGCGGGTATTGCTCTTATAGGCTATGGGCTCATTGCTCCAAATTATATTATTGCAGCAGTGGGTGCTGTTCCACTTCTAACAGCAGTTTTTGGTTTTTGTCCATTGTATCCCCTTATCAAATTAGATACAGGGTGTAAAAAATAAAAAATTGCTAATTAAAAAAGATTCAGGTATAATTGCATTTCAAATTTAAAAGAAAGTGGGTGATGTGATATGCCTGGTATCGTACTACGCCATGATGACAATTTTGATGCATCTTATCGTCGTTTCAAAAAGCAGACTGACCGTAACTTAATCGTTACAGAAGCTCGTGCTCGCCGTTTCCATGAAACGGAAACTGAAAAACGTAAGAAATTCAAAATTGCATCTCGTAAGAAAATGCTTAAACGTCTTTATATGATGAGACGTTACGAATCACGCCTGTAAGCGTTAGCCCTCGGGCTGCGTTTATCTTCTCAAACAAACTTCCTAACTTAAAACTCTATCCCCAAACCAAACAGTAACTGATAATCATTTTTATATGGCTCAATACCATCTGAAGCAACCTGTGGTAAATGTGTATAATCCCAAATACCTGTAATATCAAAATCTAACCAATCTAAAAGTTCATTTTCAAGTGCTAACACCATATGATGTTTGTATTGTCCCGATTTTCTATCTGTAAATGTCATCTTGTACTGATAGTTTATATCTGTCTTCCCTGAAAGTTCATACTCTAAGCGTGTACTTAATTCTAATGAAAAAGAGGTTGGAGCATCATTCTCCCCTGTATTTACCGTAATATATCGCGTATGTATAGCTGCTGGACCACCTGAAACATCCCACTCTAACTCGGGTGTATCTACAATGGTATACCCAAGACCAGCTCCAAGTGTATACTGGTTTTTAATGTTTTGAAACTTATCTTGATAGTACTCACTAAACACTGGTGTCCAGAAAAAATAACGGCTTATATAAACATCATACTTTTCATTGATACGATGATCATTGGCTGTCTCTTCCCCATTACTACTAGAGATTCTTCCTAGATAATCCAGACGCAATCTTGTAGTTGCTGTTCTACGGTTGATATTTGCTTTTACATTATAATCAAACTGCTTTTTATTGCCAGCTCTTAGGTCTAAGTTGACTGTAACTTTCCCTGACCAATACTGTCTCTCTTTATCACCAGATAAAGCCAAAGAGACTATCTGATTTTTATCAAAAGTGTAGGTATTGTCACCCTGAACAATATGGATTTTCCCATCCTTATAGCGGATAATTCCTGGAATATTGGCAACACCTTCTATATTGACATCAACGATATGGTAACTTTTGATCTGTTTGATATCTTTAAATTTAAAAGTATATAAGCCTATCTCATCACTATCAAACTCAAGCTCATCATTGTACATAGCTTTAATCTCACCCTTAAACCATTCGCCAGATTTCGTTTGTATCCAGTCATATTTTTTTGGTGTAGGGGAGAGTTTTTCCCAAGACTCTTGTTGCTTAGATGGGGAAAATTTTTTTGCTTTTTCCCGTAGTTGTTCTTCACTCAAGCCAGAGGTATCTTTCAACAACATAGGTTCAGTAGGTGCACTTTCATCTTGTGCAAAACCTAAACTTACCAAGAAACACAATAATATAAAGTATCTCATTTAAAGTTTTCCATACATTTCATTGTAAAAGTTGAGTGCATATCTGTCACTCATACTTGCTATATAATCTGCAATCACTCTATGTTTATTTCGTTTTGAGAGTTGCTCGTAGTAAAAGGCAGGAAGCATCTTCTCCTCCTCCATCAGACCACTATAGAGCCCTTTAATTGCTTGTGTTCCAGCATACATCTTGCGAACAATATTTTTATGTTGGTACATCTTTTGATAAAGCAGTTTTTTAAGTTTTTTAATCTTTGTTTCTAAAGACTTGTCAAAACCCACAGGCATATCTATACTTTTATCTTCTATCTTCTCTTGTGAATACTCAAGCAATGAGTAAACAAGATGATTGATAAGGTGGGAACTAAAACGGTAACGAAACATCTCATCGTTCTCTTCACCAACACCTTCTGCAGCTACTTTTTCTAAAATCTCCACTGCCAATTCACTTGTCTTAAGATCTTCAAAACTAATAATACCAGAGTTGATACCATCATCAATATCATGACTCATATAAGCTATCTCATCAGCACGATCTACTATCATCGCTTCTACAGATGGGTGTTTATCGAGATTAAACTGCTGATGAATACTCTCAGGTAAAAAAGATTTATGGTATGGGTAAGAGTGTTTTAAAATCCCCTCTAGTGTAGCAAAAGTAAGATTTAATCCATCAAAATTTTTATAGCGTTTTTCAAGCTTAGAAACCACTCGAAAACTTTGAAAATTATGCTCAAAACCATTAGAAAAACCATCTGCTTTTAAACACTCATCTAAAGTATCACCACCCACATGGCCAAAAGGGGTATGCCCTAAATCATGTGCAAGGGCAATCGCTTCTGCGAGAGATTCATTGAGTCCAAGTGTAGAGGTGATTGAGCGAGCAATCTGTGAGACCTCTATAGAGTGGGTCAGGCGTGTACGAAAGAAATCACCCTCATGGTTTAAGAAAACCTGTGTTTTATACTCAAGTTTTCTAAAAGAACCAGAGTGTATGATTCTATCGCGATCACGTGCATAAGGGTTACGAAAATCCTTATCTATCTTATAAAATCTCTCTTGTGGCTGCATTAGGCTTTTTTAATAAACTCTGTTTTGAGGTAAATTTTCGTACCATTTACACGACCTTCAACATGATCATCCATATCGTTAGGAAGAGTTATACGAGTTACCGTTGTACCACGTTTAGCAGTAAAACCAGCACCCTTAACATCTAAATCTTTAAGTATCACGATGCTATCTCCTGCATGTAGTTCTACACCGTTTGCATCACGAAAAACAACTTTATTTGCTTCAGCATTGACTGCTTGTTCAGCAAGTTTAAGCTCATCCTCTTCTAGGTACATCATCTCAATCATATCTTGACGACCAAGTTTATTCCATAATATGTATGAGAGTACTTTTACAGCTGGAACTTCACTCCACATAGCATCATTGAGACAATTAAAGTGTGTCTCATCAAGTTCACCTGCATCGATTTGAGTTTTACAATTAGCACAAACATAAACGCTCTGCTCTTCACTACCATCACTTATAGGTAACTCCAAAACACTTACATCTTCGCTAGATCCACATAGTTCACATACTTCACTTCTTGCCATTTATCTATCCTTTATTTGTTTTTGCAATTATATCGCATCTCTCCAAGAAGTCTATTAATCTTCTTGGTGAAACTCAATATCTTGATCTGAAACTTTTTTCTCTTGGACAACTTTGTCAAAAGCTTTTTTAGCTTTAGCTTCGTTGTAAACCTTACACTCTTCTGGTACTACTGCATTTGGATCTTGTGCAATCTCGTCACACATCGTTCCATTAATGCTGAAATTAGCACATCCGCTCAGTAAAAGAGCCATTAGTATTGTTAGTTTTATCATTATTTCTTCTTTATTATGAGATCGAGATATTTTTGTGGTGTTACTTGCATCATCTCTTGAGCAAGCCAACGGATCTGAAAAAATGCCGCTCCACTGTCACGCAATGTAAAGTAGTTTTTTAAACTTCTTAGATTAAAGGTTACAACCATATCTACTTTGACATTATCGGTGATGATATGCTTAAAAGCATCTCCAACATTACGTTTTTTCTTTCCAGCTTGTAAAGCGCCATAGAGTGCTTCAGCATCCCCCTCATACTGTTCTATAAAAGGGAGTGAACTTTTTGCTACAGATATGGAGTGAAAATCCTCTACAGCTTGAGATTGAAAATCCAACTTATCATACATAGCACCTATCTCTAAGCGATTATAAGCCTCATCACAAGTAACAAACATATCAAACGCCATCACTTTATCGATAAAGAACTCTTTATCTCCCCCATGCTTTGAAGCAACAAAGGCATTGATAATTCCACTCATAGTGTAGCGAGTACTTCTTACAGAGATCGCTTGGATACGATGACGTGCATGCTCTTGTAAAACGCCACGAGAGGTGCCTCTAATAAGAAAGCTAAGGTTTGCATGCTCTAAGATAGAGTGGTGAAAATAGGTCCATGCAAGATCATCTAAAAGTTTTGAATCTTCTATAGAGTTGAGTGCATTAACCATCTCTGTATCTGGCAACTGATGCTCTATCTCTTTGACAACACTGTTTTCGCTGTTTTCAAAAGAATCATAGCATGTACGAGCTGCTGTTTCAGCCACCCCAATCCCTGTATCTTGTAGGAGTACAACCTTAGGTTTTGTATACTTAATGCCGTAGATATCTTCCATTCGCTTTATCCTAAATTTAAGTTTCTTATTTTACCTTGTATAAACTTAGTTACTGTTATAATCAAAAAAATTATCTAAAAGATCTCTTATGAAACAACTCTTTAACACCTTTATATTGCTTCTCCTCTCAAGTGCACTTTATGCTGGCATTGGTACCCCCTTTATCTTAAGTGGTATCAAAAAAGTTTATCCTGTAGTGGAGATTAAAACAGGCAATGTGGATCAAAAACTCAAAAAACAGATACAAAAGATACTCCTCGATAGACTCTCCTCACTTGGCATAGAGACAAAAGGGTATGACCCACGTGCCTTTGCCATACTTATAAGCAGAGCTCCTGTTGGTAGTAGCCAAAAGCTTGTTTTAAAAACAACACTTATTATGGGTGAGCAGGTAAAACGCCGTGATGGTATGGAGGTTTTTGCTATCACTTATGAGGTGGGCGATATCTATGAACCAGATATGGATTTTTTTGAAGATAGCATCATTGAAAGTGTTGAGTATCTTCTTGATATGTTTGAAAGCCAATACCAAGAAGAGAACAAAGTGCGCTCCCATAAAGAGTTTAGTGTAGATATGGCATATCAAACAGATTTTAGAGATGCTGTAGTACAAGCAAAAAAACAGAAAAAAGATATACTCTTTGTGATGGTGACAAACTACTGTCCATGGTGTAGAAAACTTGAAAAACAAACACTACAAGATAAAGAGGTCAATGATTTTATCCATAAAAACTATGTGCCTTTACTTCTTAACCGTGAAAAGAGAGAGTTTCCCAAAGAGCTTTATAAGCCTATCGTTCCAGTTGTTTATATCTTAGACTATAAAACACTTAAGCCCAAACAAACGATGCTTGGCTTTAAAAACAAAAGTGACCTACTCAAAGAGCTTCATTAGGCTTTTTGAACCCCATCAAGTATGGGAACAAAGTCGCAATCTTCCAGCTCCTCTTCCTCTATCTCTCCGTCACGTTTCATAAAGCGTGTAATCACCTGCTTCCCATTTTTCTCTATAGGAGCCACTAAAATTCCATCTTCACTAAGTTGTTCAAATAGTTTTGCAGGCACCTCTTTAGCTGTAGCAGAGAAAAGGATTCTATCGTAAGGAGCATAGGCTACCCAACCATTTTGTCCATCATCTGTTCTTGTGTGTACATTGTTGATATTGAGAGAGCGAAAACGTTTTTTTGCTTCAAGAATTAAAGGTTCAATTCGCTCAATAGTAAAAACGCCACGAAAGAGTTGAGAGAGTACTGCTGCTTGGTAACCACTACCACAGCCAACTTCTAAAACTCTGTCTGCACCACGAGGGAAGAGATACTCTGTCATCTTTGCAACTGTTAAAGGGGAGCTTATATACTGAGCTTCCCCTATTGGCAAAGCATCAAGCTTGTAAGCATTGTGTCTAAAACCTGTTGGTACAAAAGCTTCTCTATTTGTTTTAGCTATTGCCTCTTTTACTTCCAAAGAGAGTGGAAAATTTTTCTCAATCTCATCTGCCATTCTTGCCGTTTTTGTTGCTGTTATTCTGTCCAAACTATTGTATCCCTACGTCCATATATCGTCTCATGAGATCGATATCTTTTCTTATATACTCTTGCTCTAAGCAAGGCTTATTCCCATTTCTATGCTCTTCACCCATAGGGCTAATCACTCCACTCATCGCTGTGCACTCTTTGTTTTGAGCATCACTTGCTACAACATAACATTGATTGATGATAGCCAAGGATTGCGTGAGTGCACGAAAATGTTCTGTACGACTTACACCCCACCAAGCACTTACACAAATCACATCTGCACCCTCACTTTTATGCCAAAGCTCTTTAAAACGCAACTCAAAACATATAAAAACTGCAAGTTTAATCCCATCAACACTCACTATCTCAAAATCTTCATCACTACCTTCATCAAGGTACTTATGCTCATCACCAAAACGAAAAAGCCTTGCTTTAGCTCGTTCATACACCACCTCACCATTATGAAAAACTTTTGCAAAATTAAAAACTTTCCCATCACGTTTTTCTATGAGTGTCAGTACTATGATTTTTTCATATGAGACTTTTTTAATCTCCTCTATCGCTTTTGATGCAAATGCTATAATACTCTCAAAGTTATCGTAATCATAAGAGGTTAAACAAACCTCGGGAGCAACAATAAGTGTGTTAGGGGCTGTTTGTTTTACAAGTGTTAGTAGTGTTTGGAGGTTTTGCTCATAATCACTCCCTGTTTCAAAAAGGAGTGAAGCGAGTTTGTAGTGTTTTTTAGAAGTCATCGTCAAAAGATAAAGAACCTTTTGAGTAGTTTGTTACAGTACCTTCAAAAAAGTTTGTTTTTTGATCATTAAACTTAGCAAAATCATCTACCCATTTAATTGGATTTGTTACATTGTAAAGTTTTTCAAAACCAACTGATGTGAGTCTATCATCTGCAAGGTACTGGATATATTGTTCTACAATATCATCTGTTAAACCAAGAATTTGCCCCTGAGTAATGTATTTACCCCAGTCTGTTTCAAGTTTTACAGCCTCTTTAAACATCTCTATAACATCTGCTTTAAGCTCATCTGTAAAAAGATCAGCTCTCTCTTTACGAAGCGTATTGATAAGATTTTGAAAAAGCACAAGGTGTGTTACTTCATCACGCTGAATAAAACGGATCATCTGAGCACTCCCTAACATTTTGCCTGAACGTGCAAGTGTATAGATATAAGTAAAACCACTGTAAAAATAGATACCCTCTAAAATCTGGTTTGCAAAACAAGCCTTCACAAAGTTTGTCTCTGTAGGATTTTTTGCAAGCTCTTGATAGACTCTCGCGATTGCATCATTTTTTCCCTTAAGCATCATATCACGACGCCATAAGTCATAGATCTCTGCAGAGTTCGTTGAGATAGAATCAACCATAACCGCATAAGACTGAGAGTGCAGTGCCTCTTCAAAAGATTGACGTACCAAAATCAGGTTTACCTCAGGAGATGTCACATAAGGATTTACATTATCGATAAGGTTATTTGTTTGGAGTGAATCCATAAAAATAAGCTGTGAAAGAGCCTTATCGTATGCTGTTTTTTCTGCCTCTGTGAGATTTTTATAATCATTCACATCACGAGTCATATCTACCTCTTTAGGGAACCATGTGTTGTTTAACATCATCTCCCAAAGATTATATGCCCATTGGTATTTAATATTGTTGAGTTCAAAAATCCCTGTTGGATCGCCACCAAAAATTTTTCTGTCATTGACACTTTCTGTTGAGTCTGGATTATATATCTGTTTTCTGTTCATTCTTTCACCCTCAGCTTATAACTTAGTGTATGATTATAGCCATCTCCTCATTAAAAAAATATTATCTCATTGCAACAAAAACTTCTAAATATTTTTCAGTATTATCTTATTTTATATTAGATAGACTAATTTCTATATATTGTAGTTCAAAAGGATGTATAATTTCTACTTTTAAACCTGCCTCTGGTCTAAAAAACAAACATTTACAAACTATCTACTCCACAATTTTTTCAAAAGAAATTCCTCTTGATTTTGAGATTGAACATTTTACTCTCAGCGATAAAGATTTTTTGGAAGTTTACTGGCATAAAGCAAAAGAAACAGACAAAAAAAACATTTTGGTTGTACTTTTTCATGGACTTGCTGGCAACTATAAATCACCTTATATACGAGGCAATATTCGAGCACTCAATGAAGCAGGCTTCGATACTGTCATTATGCATTTTCGTGGCTGTGCCGAACAAGCCAATCTTCTACCACGTTCTTATCATAGTGGAGAGAGTGGAGATGCTAAAGAGTTTCTCAATCATCTTCATAAAACAACAGAGTATTCTAAAATCTTTTGTGTGGGCTTCTCTTTGGGTGCCAATATGCTACTCAAACTCTTAGGAGAACTCCAAGAAAATAATCTTATAGATGGGGCAGTCGCCATCTCAGCACCAATGCAGCTAGATATCTGTGCCAATGAGATAGATCAAGGGATCTCAAAATACTACCAGTATAGACTTGTCAAAGAGCTCAACAAAGCACTTGATGCAAAATACGATATACACGATATGGAAGCACTCATAGGACTCAAACGCGAGCAGATACAAGATATAAAAACATTTTGGGAGTTTGATGATGCTTACACTGCACCGATACATGGTTTTAAATCAGCACAGGATTACTATACAAAATGTAGCTCAAGACAATTTTTAAGTAAGATACAAACACCTACTCTTATCATCCATGCCCAAGATGATCCTTTTATGTCCCCCTCTGTTATACCTTCTCAAGAGGAGGTCTCAGACTATGTCACACTCGATATACAAAAAAATGGGGGTCATGTAGGTTTTGTGGAGGGAAGTTTTCTCAAGCCACACTACTGGCTTGAGAGACGTGTGGTGGAGTATTTTAGATCTCTACTTTATAGCCAATCCCAAACACATTCTTAATCATCCCCTCTGGGATCTTTCTTCGTAGCGTTTTCACTAAGGTTTTAAGTGAAGATATCTTTTGGTTGTCATAATCGTACCAAAGTTCAAAAATAATATCTTCACTACTAAAAACTCTATGAGGATCTGAGAATAGATAGCTTAAAAGGTCTCTCTCTTTTTTTGTTAAATCTACATCTTTGTCGTTATAATAAAGCTGTTCTCTATCACAGTCCCAGTAACAAGTTTCTGAAACACGAACAATCTTATTTGTTTGAACAGTGTAGTTTATAATCTCTTCAACTGCTATATCTAAGGCTGACTTTAACTCATCTCTAGAGATAGGTTTTACTAGGTATTTTGTCAATTTTAACTCTGTAGCATCAAGTAATGTTTCTATATCTGATTTTGCTGTAAGCATAATAGCTTTGACATTATAATCTTGCTCCCGAATCTCTTTAAGGAAAGTGATACCATCTTTTTGAGGAAGATTAATATCTATAATCATAATATCAATCTTATGCTCTTTATAGATTTTTAAAGCCTCTTCAGCACTTGAAGCCTCATAAATGGTCTCAAAGTAGCGACTCAAATAATTCACATAGTTTTTTCTTACTATCTCTTCATCTTCTAGATACAAAAGAGTGTATTCTAGTTTTGTTGTTTGCATATCTATCTATTCCTTTGGAAGTATTATATCAAAGCAGACACCATCTGCTCTATTGTTTACATTGAGTGAACCCTTAAAAGTATTTTCTATATGCTCTTTACACATAAAAAGACCTAAACCTGTTCCCTCTGAGTCATGCTTTGTTGTGAAGTTTTTGTCAAATATCTTGTCTCTCATACTTTTTGGAATACCTCCGGCATTATCACAAATATGAATAAAAAAAGAGTTAGTATCTTCACAAACTTTTATAAAAAGCTTTGGTTTGTATACATTGCGTTCTATCAAAGCATCTTTTGCATTATTTAAAAAGATAAGCAGTACCTGTTTTAAAAGTTTGGCATCACCCGAGAAATGACTTTTTACATCTAGATTAAGCTCTAACTCTATGGCACTATCTTGAAAATTTTGTGCTACAAGTTCAAGTGTTTGAGTAAATAACTCACTCAACAACAAATCTTCCTCTTTTGTAGCTTCAATATAGTCTATCTTAAAAGCTTCAATGGTATCAGACATATATCTTGTCAACTTCTCTATCTCTAAGAGATGCTGATGCAATATCTCATCATCTAGTTGTAACTCATAAAGTCTGTTGTCCATAGCACCAACTATAGAATTAATTCCTGAGAGAGGCTGTCTCCACTGATGTGCTATAGATAAAAATAATTCTTTTGTTTTTGTGTCTAAACTACCCACTTGATGTCCCATATAGAATGAATAAAAAATATTATATCTAATGTATATTTATTTTACTATATAATAGAAGAATTTTTTTAACTACTTATGTAGTAATACTGGAGATTTTTATGTCAAAAGAGAACAAAACAAACGAAGATATTTCACAACTTGGAAATGTTGATCAAATAAGAGAGATACTTTTTGGTTCACAATCACGTGAACTTAAAGAGAGATTTGAACAGCTTGATGCTTCTATAAAATCTATGCACGATGAGATGAGAAAGAAAATTGAACAAACACAAAATGATTTCAATACTCGTATCGATTCAGAACTCGATGCACTCTCAAGAAAAATGAAAAATATGCTCACACAGCAACAAAATGAGTTTGCTGATGTACGCGATAGTGCACTCAAACAAGAGAAACGCCTTCAAGGAAGTATGGACATCATGGAAGAGGAACTCAATACAAAACGTGAGCAACTTCATAAACAACAAATCGAAGGTCATGCAGCACTACGTTCAGATATGGATACACTTAAAGATGAGATGATCCATACCCTCAATGAAAAGATAGCTGAGATGAACGGTGTAAAACTTTCTCGTGATGATGCAGCCGAAATTTTCATGGAAGCTGCTATGTCCATGAAAGGGACTCAGATCAAGCAACAATTAGCACTAGCACAAGAAAAAAAATAACAAGCTAAATGGCCACAAACAATAAAGGTATCGATGAAAGCCAAGCACTAGAGGAAGCCTTAGAGCCCATAGTCAATAAGCTCATCGATAAAAACTTTGAAAACTCCCAAGAGAAACTTGCCACCCAAATAGCTCCACTTATAGGTGTGGCTATTAAAGAACAGATACGATCTCAAAAAGATGATATTATCGATGCACTCTATCCAGTCATGGGTAATATGATCAGTAAGTTCGTTACAAAAAGCCTTGAGGAGATGCTTCAAAAAATCAATACCCAAATTCAAAATGGTCTCTCCACAAAAGCTATTAAGCGTAAGATAAAAGCAAAAATGAAAGGTGTAAGTGAAACAGAACTTCTTCTTCAAGAAAATAGTTCTGCACAGATTCAAAGTGTGCTCCTTATCCATAAAGAGAGTGGAATCCTCCTCGCAAAGGTAGAAAAAAGTTCCCATGGTCTTAATGAACCCGATATGCTTGCTTCTATGATGACTGCTATTCGTAGTTTTGTGAATGACTGGATAGCTAACGATGGCAACTACCAAGAGCTTGGTGAGATAGAGTATGGCGGAAACAAGATCATTATAGAAGCTAGTGGAAGTAGTTATCTTGCTGTTATTGTTGAGGGGGCTGCTTATGCAAAAACCTATGAGACCATTAACGAAGTTTTTGCAACACTTGTTAGCCGTTATGGTGATGCTATTCAAGCCTTTGATGGAGATATACAAAATATTCCACTTGATGAGATTAAAAAGCTTTTACAAACCCTGCTCTTAGAAGAAACTCAATTCCAAGAGGAGAAGAAAAAGATACATCCTTTACTGATTCTCTTACCTATCTTACTCATAGTGTGGTTTCTTTACAGCTTGTACACAAACTACCTTGATACACAACTCCAAGATGAAGTAAACAATAAGCTTGCACACACACCACAGCTGGTACTCTACAAGATAGATGCAAAAGTTGAAGATAAAGAGCTAACACTTTCTGGAAATCTACCTTATGAGTACTATAAAAACCTTACAGAAAAAACCTTACAAGATATCGAAGGTTTAGAGTCTATAAAAAATGAGATAACTGTCGTTCCAACACTCAGTGACCCTATGCAAATAAATGCACAAATAGCCTATTATCTTGCAGGCCTTGAAGTTAATAAACACATTAGACTTTACTATACTTTTGATTTTACTACACTCCTTATAAAAGGGAGTGTTCCAAGTCAAGAGATAAAGAAAAATATTCTTGAAGGATTGAAAAAGATTAAAGGTATCAAGCAGCTCAAAGAGGAGATTCAGATTTTACCTCCTAAAATAGATATTCTTATCTATTTTATGCGCAACTCTAGTAAACTTGATCTTGAATCTCAAGCAAAACTTATCGATCTTATAAGTACACTCAAGAGTAGTGATAGCTCCTTCACCCTAGTTTTAAAAGCTTATTCCGATAAAATTGGTTCCAAAGAAAAGAATAAACAGCTTGCAGAAATAAGACTTAAAAATATAGAAAACTTTTTACAAGAAAAGGGACAAATCAAAAATGAGATAAAAAGTGAGATCTTAGATTCATTTTTCCCAGGTACAGATCAAAATAACCCTGATCAATCACGCTGTATTCACATCTCACTTGAGAAAAAGAAGCACTCATGATAAGCTATAAAATTGTTCTTGTTGGAAACTTTGGTGTTGGTAAGACTAGTCTTATACGCCGTTTTGTTGAAAACTCATTTAGTGAAGATTATCTAAGTACCATAGGTGTAAGTATCTCTAAAAAAACACTTCAAAATGCCACCATAATGATCTGGGATATCGAGGGGCATACAGAGTACAAACCTATCTTTAAACAGTATCTTCTTGGGGCAAAAGGGTTTATACTTGTTGCAGATCTTCTAAGAGAAACAACCATACAAGAGTTACAAAACCATCTTGCTCTATGCAATGAAGTGATCCAAGATGCACCTGTATGTATAGCACTAAATAAAAGTGATTGTCCCCATAATTTTAATGAGGAGCAGGTTAAAGAGCTTTTTGAACTCTCTAAAAATATTGTTGCCATAGAAAAAACATCTGCTAAAGAGGGAACACAAGTAGAATCACTCTTTTTACAACTCAACAAAACCATTACAGAGTCACTTAGCTAAATGTCAAACACCTCCCCCTACATCATATTTGATAAATCATTTATAATCAAACAAACAAACTACCCATCCCTAGAGACAAATACAGATATACGAGAATATTTTTATGAGATTGTTGGGATGGAGGAGGGTATTTTGTCTCTTCAAAAAGGTGAGTCCATAGAGATCCCTATGCTGCTTCGTGATGGCTTATACTACGATATTGAGATTGAACTTTTTTATGAAACACCACAAGCATATATGATAAGTATGCAACAACACTCTAACCAGATTAACAAATATACAAATGCTCTCAAAGAGATCAATAAAAAAACACTTATTCAAGAGATTCACAAGGCTAAAAAAGAGCTCGAGTATGCAGTACAGCACGATACACTCACAGACTTACCAAACAAAAGCTCCCTTCTTAAAGAGATGAGTAACTATGCAAACAAACAAACAGATTTCTCTCTGTGTTTGTTAGATATAGACAATTTTCATCTACTCAATGATGAGTATGGAGCCCATGCCTGTGATATGCTTTTAAAACACCTTAGTGCTCTTTTACAAAAATTTTTTAAAGAAGATATTTTTGTATCAAGAGTGTTTGGAGACTCTTTTGCTATCCTCTTAAACTCTCAACAGAAGCTAGATCTTCATACATTAGAAAAAGAGATAGAATGTAGTCCTCTTCGTTATACACAAGAAGATATCATCTCTTTTACTTGTACTCTCTGTTTTGAGCCTTATGCTCCTGAGCACAAAAATCCAAAAGTTTTTCTAGAATATTTACAAAATAAGATGAAAAAAAGAAAGATTGATAAAAAGTTAGCGGGGTAAAATAGCCCGGATTTGATTAGGTACATAGTACTTAAACTGCTTTGGAAAGATAAAAAAGTCTATATCACCTTTCTTCTCAACAATATCAGACCAACTATCCTCTTCAAAATTCACAGCCACAATACCCATTGTAGGAATTTTAGAGATATACTCCTTAGAGAGCATATTAACCAGTTCACTTAAAAATGGATTGTGCCCCATAATAAAAAGTGTATTAGCTTCATCATCTTGTGCTTTGAGTATCTCTATTACCTCTTCATTTGAAGAGATATAAAGCTCTTGAAAATATTCTATCTTTCCATCATACTCAATATGCTTTGCCAATGCTAAAGCACTCTCCTGAGCTCTAAGTGCACAAGAAGATAAAAATATATCAGGGGAGATACCTCTTAGTTTTAAATAAGAGCCTATCATCTGAATATCTTTATATCCTTTCTTTTTTAAAGGACGCTCATAATCACTCTCTCCATAGGAGAAATACTTTGATTTTGCATGACGGATAAAATAGATAGTTTTCATTTAGATTTTTGCTAACTCTTCAGAGATCACTTTAGAAGATTTTTCAATAATCATCTTCGCTAATGCGATATTACCATCATCTCTAAAGATACAAAAGATATCTATTTTTGAGAGATTATCATCAACATTAGCACTAGCACTTCTCATTAAAAACACATGTCCATCTTTTGTTTTTGTCTCAAATGATGCAACATCACTAAAACCGATATCTAAAGAAGCTTCATTGATTGAGCGAAATGAATCATTGAAAATTGCCGAAGCATACCCTATATCTGTTCCTGTATTTTCCTCATCTATATAAAGAGTTTCCCCTGAATAGTTCAATACTGCTGAACCTAGGTAACCGTTTACACTTGAGAGTTTTTTCATTCTTTCATCAAAATTTATCATACTATTTTTCCTTATTTGTTTAAATTTTTCATATATGCATTAAATGAATCTGCATTATTTATATTGTTATCGTCTAAAAATGTGTAAAATGCTTTTTCAGAGGCTTCTTCACCCTCAGTTTTTTCAAGCTCTAAGAGAGTTTTATACAGTTCACTTATTGTTCCCTTGGCATTTTCTGTAATACACTTACGTGTTGACATATAATTTCTAAAAGAGCCATCAGGATTTTTAGCCATCTTTACAGTGGCAAGTACCCAATAGTAACCCCCATCTGCACAAAGATTTTTTACATAAGCTATTACATCTTTACCCTCTTTGATATTTTTCCAAAGATATTTAAAGATCACCTTTGGCATATCGGGATGGCGTAAAATAGCATGAGGTTGCTCTAGTAGGTTAGCTTGAGAGTATCCAGATATTTTCATAAATATTGGATTTACATAAGTAATATTTCCCGCTTCATCTGATTTAGATACAATTAAATCTACATTTTTTACTATATGTTCTGTATTATTTGCCTCTGGTTGTGTCATCTATAACTCCTTTATTTAATGGTATAAAACTTTCTTGATATCATCTTTTTTAAATGGCTTACCTACAACAAGATTAAAGAGATCTCTATCTTGCTCATTATGTATGGCATTACCAGATGTTGATACTGCATAAATTCCTATTAGATTATTATCTTCTTCATACTCTCTTACTTTTCTAATCACCTCAATACCATTCATCATAGGCATCTCATTGTCTATATAAACGAGAGAAAATGGACTGTTATTTTTATGTGATTCAACAATCAAATCAAGTGCCTCTTTTCCATTTCTTGCAACAACAACTTCACAAAATTCATCTTCCAATATATTTTCTATAAGCAATACACTAATCTCATCATCATCTGCCACTAAAACCTTTGGCTTTTTTTGAGTGTTGATAAACTCATAGAGTTCATCTGCTATATATTCATACTTTGAGATGACATCGCATGTTTCACATAAGGCATCTTGATCTACAGAGAACATCTCCTCTTCAACAATAAGTATTTTTTTATGATTTTTTTCAGCTTTATGCAATTCTACATAATCAATTTTATTTTGAAAAACGATGATATGCTCTATGAAACTATCAACACTTGTAACATCTTTATAAGGCTTGATTGATTCCTTATTGATTCCCATACGTGCCATATATCTTGCTATGTTATTTGCTGAAAAACTATTCTCTTTAGCCATTACAATTGCTACTTGTGTTGTTTCGTTTTGTATAATACTAAAGCTACTCTCTGAGTTAATTATCTTTATAGGAAGCTCAAAACTAAACTTACTTCCCTCATCCACTGTACTACTAAGATGAAGTTTACCACCCATCTTCTCTACATACTGAGCAGATATAAAAAGTCCTAAACCTGTTCCACCATAATGAAGTGCCGTAGTATCACTTGCTTGCTTAAAGGCCTCAAATATATCTTTTTGTTTTTCTTTTGCTATACCTATACCTGTGTCTTCTACACTTATAGCTATCTTATTTGAAGATGGTATATAACGAACAACAAACTCTATGGTTTTATTATTTGGTGTAAATTTATAAGCATTACCTAAAAGATTTAAAACAACCCTTTTCATCTTCAGTGTATCTATCTCTATTATTTTAGGCAGTAATGGATCTATATAGATATTAAAGCTTATATGTTTTGCATACATATTTGAAGAAAAAGATTTTCCTATTGATGAGAAGAATTTGATAGTATCTACCTCTTCTAAGAGAGACTGTGCACTCTCTTTATGATTTGAAACAAGGTCTAGTACTGATGTTGTCATCTCATTTATAAAAGAAGCACTCTCTTTGGCATTACTTAGGTAGCTTTTAAGTCTTTTATCTTCAATTTGATCCTCTAAAAGATCTAAAAAGCCATATAGGGTATTTGCCGGTGTGCGTATATCATGCACAAAACTTGATACAAAAGTTAAAATATCATCAGCATTATCTTTTTTCTCAGCTAACTCTTCTATCTTTTGTATATTATCTACCGCTTGTGATTCTATCTGTTTTGTTTGTTTGTTTGTTTTTTGAGGAATATGCATCTTATAAAGTGCTTCTATAAGATAAGGGGAGAGTGCCTCTAAAATTTTTATATCTTCTTTATGAAATTTTTTATTTTTATTGATAGAGTTATATGCGGTTACTATCCCTACAAAAGTACCATTGTCTATTAAGGGAAGCATTATTTTTGATTTTATTTTTATAGTATCTGGGTTGTCAATAGAGGCTACATACTCTTTATCACTTGCTAAATAATTATATACAGAGCTTTTTTGAGTCATAAAACATTTATAGATAATCCCTTTTTTTTGGGATAGATCAATCTCTCTTACATCACCCTCTTCTCTTTCTCTTTTAAGTATAAATTGATTTTCATCATAGAACCATATTGAGGAGAATTCGGCATCTAAAGAGGAGATAACAAGGTTTTGTAAGATAGTATTGAGTTCTCTATTATTTGAAGTTGCATCTATTTTCTTTGAGATAGCAATAAATTCTGATTGTAATTGTTTACTACTAAATTTTTCCAATAAATACTCCTACTATAAAGATTGAAGAGAATTATATTATAAAGAAGTGATAAAGAAGTGAAAGAAGGGGGTTTAGAGGGGAGTAAACAACCTATTTAGGTTGTTTACGAGAGTAACGTTTACGCTCATTTTCTGTTAAGAATTTTTTACGAATACGGATAGATTTAGGAGTTACCTCAAGTAATTCATCATCTTCGATCCATTCTAGTGCACGCTCTAAAGACATATTTCTAAATGGTACAAGTTTAATCGCTTCATCAGCTCCACTTGAACGTACATTTGATTGTGCTTTTCCTTTAATAGGATTTACCACAAGGTCATTTGTACGTGAATGTTCACCAATAATCATACCTTCGTATACTTCAGTTTGAACACCAACAAAAAGAACACCACGGTCTTGGATACCAAAGAGAGAAAATGCTAAAGTTGAACCAGCAGTCATAGAGATAAGAGCACCATATGAACGTGACTCAACAGAACCGCTAAATGGACGGAACTCTAAGAAAGAGTGATTCATTACACCCTCACCTTTTGTGTCTGTTAAGAACTGACCTCTAAAACCAATAAGTGCACGAGCAGGAATCTCAAACTCAATACGTTGGAAACCTTGACCCATAGGAAGCATAGATTTCATCTCAGCCTTACGTTTACCAAGACGCTCAATAACAGAACCAGAAAGATCTTCAGGAACATCAATAACTAAATGCTCAAATGGTTCACACTTAACACCCTCAATCTCTTTAACAATAACTTCTGGTCTAGAGATACTAAACTCAAAATCTTCACGACGCATATTTTCAGCAAGAACAGTAATTTGAAGCTCACCACGTCCTGATACTTTAAATTTACCCTCACCAACTACTTCAAGTTTCATTGCAACATTTGTATTCATCTCAAATTCAAGACGTTCACGAAGTTTGTTAGATGTTACGTGTTTTCCCTCTTTACCAGCTAAAGGAGAATCATTTACAGCAAATACAACTGTAAGAGTAGGCTCTTCAACATGCATAGGGTCAAGTGCTACAGGATTAACAGGATCAGCAACAGTATCACCAACATCAACAGTTTCCATACCAGCAAATGCTACGATATCACCAGCTTCTGCTTGATCAATCTCCATTCTGTTAAGACCATGGAAACCGATAAGTTTAGATATCTTACCTTTTACCATTTCACCATCAGCTTTTGCAAGCATAATATTGTCACCCTTATTTACAGTACCATTAAAGATACGGCTAATACCGATTTTACCAACATAGTTATCATAATCAAGTGTGAAAACTTGTGCTTGAAGTGGGTTACCTGCATCACCTTCTGGTTCAGGAATAGATTCTAAAATAGTATCGAAGATACATTTGAAATCACCATCAGGATCTGCCATATCAAGTTTTGCCATACCATCACGTGCTGCTGCATAGATGATTGGGAAATCTTGTTGCTCATCAGTTGCACCCATATCTGCAAATAGGTCAAACATCTCATCAACAACACGATCTGGCTCAGCAGAAGGTTTGTCAATTTTATTGATTACAACAATTGGTTTTTTACCAAGAGCAAGCATCTTTTTAACAACAAACTTAGTTTGAGGCATAACACCTTCATAAGCATCAACAAGTACTAAAACGCCATCGACCATTTTAAGAACACGTTCAACTTCTCCACCGAAGTCAGCATGTCCCGGAGTATCAATAATGTTAATCTTGTGATCACCATATCTAATAGCTGTATTTTTTGAAAGAATCGTAATACCACGCTCTTTTTCGATATCGTTGCTATCCATAGCACGTTCATCGTGTTGTTCGTGAGAACCAAAAGTACCAGATTGCTCTAGTAATCCATCAACCAATGTAGTTTTACCGTGGTCAACGTGAGCGATAACGGCAATGTTTCTAATTTTTTGCATTAGGGTTTCCTTAAAGTGGGAAAATTTTTCGCGATTATACCCAAATAAATATAAGAAACTAGTAAATTAAATGATATACTTATATGGTTATAATTTAACATGCTCACTATATGCTCATTATTTCTCTAAAGGTATTATAGAACTCAAAGAGATTGAAGAAAATAATAATTCTCATACTCTTATATATTTATGATGAAAAAGTAAAAAATGATTGATTATCCAAATAAATTAGATATTATATTTGAAAAACTAGATAAATTTCGTATTAAACCTATTATTATAGGTGGATATATTCGAGACAAATTACTAAAAATCACATCTTCTGACATAGATATTGAACTTTATGGAGTAGATTCACTTTTTGAAGTGGAGAGAATTTTAGAAGAATTTGGCAAAGTTACTAGTGTCGGTAAAAGTTTTGGAGTGTGTAAACTCTTTTTTCAAGAGCTTGAACTCGACTTTTCTCTCCCTCGTAAAGACTCTAAAATCTCCGCAGGGCACAAAGGTATAAAAGTAGATACCGATAAAAACCTTAGTTTTACAGCTGCAAGTAAGCGTAGAGATTTTACCATCAATGCTATAGGCTATGATGTCAAAGAGAAAAAAATATTAGACCCTTTTCATGGTCAAGAAGATTTAAAACAAAAAATACTAAGAGCTGTAGATCTAAAAAAATTTGATGAAGATCCTCTTAGAGTTTTACGTGCCCTAGTCTTTGCTTCAAGATTCCATTTTACTCTAGAGAAGCAACTTTTTTCTTTGTGTAGAGATATGATCCATCGTAGACTTTTAGAGGAGTTGCCACAAGAGCGTATATTTAATGAGATTAAAAAACTTTTATTTAAGTCTAAAAAACCCTCCTATGGACTCTCCCTTTTAAAAGAGATCGATGGTTTTTTCTATTTTAGTGAGTTTAAATCTATAAGTGATCAAGAGTATCATAAAATTTTACTTTCTCTGGATAGGTATGCTACTTTATCAACCCATTTAGATGAATATAGTAGATTAACATCTTTCTTGGCTCTTTTAACTTACCCCTTGTCACAATGCATGAGAGAAAGCTTTTTAAAGCACCTTACACGACAAAACTCTCTTCTTAAAGATATAGATCTCTTTGTAAAGCTTGCTCATACTCTAGAGCTTAAAAAAGTAGATGATTATAGGGTGTATAAATTAGCAACTCAAATTAAAATAAAAGATTTTGTACCATTTTTAAAATCTTTCCTTCATGAGAATGAGATAGTATTAGTAGAAAAGCTGGAAAAAAGAGCTAAAGAGCTTCAAGTGTTTGAATCTAAACTTCCACCCCTTTTAGAGGGTAAAGATTTGATAAACAAGGGACTTAAACCATCAAAAAAGTTTAAAACACTTTTAGATGAGGCATATAAAGCACAACTACAACATAAGTTTTTAACAAAACAAGAAGTTTTACACCACTTAAGAGAAAAAAAATTTCTAGACTAGTTCTCTCCTAGTATTTCCATTTTTGACTTGAGTGCTGCTATCTCTTCTATGTTATTTAGAGCAAGTTTTATAGCTGATGAGAGTTTATCTATATAGATATCTTTATGCTCTTTATCGTATTGTTTTATAAGTTCATCATACACTTCTAAAAACTTTTGCATCCCCTCAACTGTTTTAAAAGTGATTTTCTGACTTTTAGCCATTAAAAGAATAAGCTCAAATGCTTTTCTTTTTTTTGAATCCATATCATCTTTTTGAAGGTAGAATTTTTTTGTTTGTTCATTAGGCTCTATCAACTTAGAAATTATTGCGCTCAAACCATCTTCACACAAGGGTAAGTCAGCTATCTTGTTATTCACATAAGAACGCATCTCTATAAGATTCATCTTAGATATTTTGGTAATTAATTCTGTATTGTGATTATTTTCTTCAGCTGTTACATTCTTTTTTTTACCTAATATCTTTGAGAACATTTAACTTTCCTTAGTTATCTTTGTACTGTCTATCTCTATAACCGTGTGAACATTACCACGTGGCTTAAAATCTGCGACAAGTTTTAAATATTTTGGTTTTATTTTATCATAAATAGTGTCAAATATCTCATTTGCTGAATTTTCATGACTAATATGTCTATACATAAAAGAGTTTATGTAGAGTTTTAATGCTTTTAACTCCACTACATATCCATCTGGAGTGTATTCTATATAGATCTCTGCAAAATCAGGGTATCCACTTCTTGGGCATAACGCCATAAACTCTGGAAGAGTAACTTTTATCATATACTCTTTTTTATGCTCATTTGGCCAAATCTCCAAATCTTTCTCTACATCAAACTCTCTTATCTCTTTTTCACCATATTTCATTTACTAATCTCCATTTTAATTTTCATATTTTTTTTCTAAATCCGAAAGGTATTTCCCTTGGACATAATCTATCTCTAATGCATCAGCTATCTCAAGTGTTTTTTGAGTTTCTATATTTTTTATCCAGGTTTTAATCCCTTTTTTCTGTGCTATAAGATTAAAACCCTCTATAACACTTTTTTGTTCTAACATCTTCTCTTGAGATGAATAATAAGAATCAAACCTAACCATAGCAACATCTAATTCTCTTAAATACAAAAAGCTTGTATGGTATGAACCTATTCTATCGATTGTTATAAAAACATTGAAAGATTTCAAAGAGTTAATAATACTATTGAACCTTCCTGTATAGGAGTAGTACTCTTGCTCACTCATAATAAATATAATTTGCTCGTAATGTTCTTTATTTTCATCTAAAAACTGTTTGATAAAAGATAAAAAAGATTCATTTCTCAAGCTACTAGTAGATATATTGATAGCAAATTTTTTAATATGAAATTTTGAGTGATGAAGGATGATCTCCTCCACTAACATCTTTTCAAACTCTAATGTTAGTCCCAGTTTATTCATAATTTTTTTATAACGTTTTGGATAAACAAATTTGCCATTGTTGAGTTTTAATTTTACAAAACACTCACAAAAAGCTATCTTTTTATTTTCATATACATTTTGTGATGTAATAATAATATTTCTATTTTTGATTGCTCTAATCACTAAGGCTTCAAGCTCATTTGGATCAATTTTTTCATCATGATGGAGAGATTTTTCTTTTTTTCGTATCTCTTGTAGTTCAAAAAGATTTTCTATAAGATAATGAAGATCTTTAGAGTAGTTTGTATCGGTGATAGCACCAGAGATAGTTATCTCTATATTGTCTATATGAAATTCACTTGCTTTAATACACATCATCTCCATCAATGTGGCATATTTTTCTTTATTGCCTTGCATCCCAATAATAAAATCTCCACCTTTAAGATGCCCTATAGGGGCTTTAGTTATCCCCTCTTTAAAAAGATAATTCCCTACCCAATTTGCTACTTCATAAAGTGTTTTATCACCATTTTTAAGTCCATAAAGCTTATTAATATCATGTAAGTTTTCAATACTTACAAGTATAAGTGTGTATTCATCATTTTTTTGAATCTCTTTTTCTAAATATTTTAAAAGATATTCACGTGTAAAAGTTTTACTTACATCATCTGTAATTTTTTCATTAAAACCATTGTAGATGATATAAAAAATAAAATAGATACTAAATGCTAAAAGAAGAATAGCTTCAAAGAAAAATGAAGTATGGAGTGATTCATAGTTTGTTATAAGTGTAGAGGAGACTAAAAGGAGAACAAGAGCAAAGATAGGAAGACCTATTCTAAGTGCTAGCTTAAAACGGTACTCTCTCTCTTTTTGCTCTGGAAGTAACATATAAACCTAAACGTCTAAGTGTTTTACATCTTTAGCATGTGTTTCGATGTAGTTACGACGTGGTTCAACTTCATCACCCATAAAGAGTGTAAATGCATCACTAGCTACCTCTGCATCTTCTATAGTTACTTGAAGAAGTACACGATTTTCAGGTGTCATTGTTGTTTCCCAAAGTTGATCAGGATTCATCTCACCAAGACCTTTATAACGTTGGATATAAGAACCCTTACGTGCATAATCTTTAATATTTTCTAAAACGACTAATATATCATCTTCAAAAGATATATCCCACTCTTGAATCTTTTTATATACAAAATTAGCTTCTGTAAAGTGTGGTGCACTAAAGAGATCATCATTGATAAGTAACTCTTCCATACCACCTTGTGTTTGTACAAAAAGATGGATCTCATTTGTCTCTTCATTGATTGTTTTTGTTAAAATATTGTTGTCTATACTCGATAAAAATTCTTCCACTTTTACATATAAATCTTTTGCCCCAAGAGAGATCAAATCAGGATTTTCAATAAAGTGACGAATCAAGTTTACAAGTGCATAACGACGCTCTAATGCAACTAAACTTCCAGCATAATGGTCAACCATTTTAAAATATGAAACAAGGTCATTATGTCCAAGTGTTTGGTTTTCTAAAGATTCTATACCGTTATCAATTAAAAAGTCGTTCATCTCACGGTCATCTTTAAAGTAGATCTCTTTTTTACCTTTTTTATAACGATAAAGTGGTGGTTGAGCAAGGTAAAGATACCCTTTTTCCACTACATCACGGAAATGTCTAAAGAAGAATGTTAAGAGTAAAGTTTGAATGTGGCTACCATCAACATCTGCATCGGTCATGATAATGATTTTATGATAACGAAGCTTTTCCTCTTTATACTCTTCACCAATTCCACAACCCATTGCTGTAATCATATTGGTAATTTCATCAGATTTTAAAATCTTCTCTAAACGTGCTTTTTCAACATTTAAAATCTTACCTTTAAGTGGTAAGATTGCTTGAAAAACGCGATCACGTCCCATTTTAGCTGAACCACCCGCAGAATCCCCTTCCACCAGGTAAAGTTCACAGATACTTGCATCTTTAGATTGGCAATCTGCTAATTTTCCAGGAAGTGTTCCCACTGACATATTGTCTTTACGACGAGTAAGCTCACGTGCTTTTTTTGCAGCTTCACGACCACGAGCTGCCATAAGAGCTTTAGAAACAATAGCTTTTGCTTGTATAGGATTCTCTTCAAAGTATTTATTTAAAGCTTCACCTGTTGCTTTTTGAATCAATGGACGTACATAAGTATTTCCAAGTTTCCCTTTTGTTTGACCCTCAAACTGAGGTTCAGGTACACGAGCAGAAACGATAGCTATTAAACCCTCTTTAACATCATCTCCAGAGATTTTTACATCTTTCTCTTTGGCTGCACCATTTTTAGAGTTGTAATTAGAGATAACACGTGTAAGACCTGCACGAAATCCAGCCTCATGTGTTCCACCATTTGGAGTTCTAATGTTATTGACAAAAGAAGCAAGTTTTTCATCATAAGCATCGTTATACATCAATGCTACATCAAACTCGATATCTTCCACTTTTCCACTAAAACTATAAACATCAGCAACTACTTGTTTTTTGTTCATATCTGAAACATACTGTGCTATACCACCTTCAAAGTGATATACCTCTTTTGTTCCACTTCTTTCATCATTAAATTTAATAGTAATAAAAGGGTTAAGATATGCAAGTTCTTTAAAACGTTTTGCTAAATACTCATACTCAAAAGTAATTGTGTCTGTAAAAATTGAAGGATCTGCTGCAAACTCAATTGTTGTTCCAGTTTTACGAGTGGTACCTGTAACTTTTAATGGTTCTTGTGGAATACCCATTTTAAAGTCTTGTTCATGTATCTGACCATCACGATAGATTGTCATATGAAGATCTGATGAAAGTGCATTTACAACAGAAACACCAACACCATGAAGACCACCAGATACTTTGTAAGTGTCTTTATCGAACTTACCACCGGCATGAAGTACTGTTAAAACTACTGTAGCAGCACTCATTCCCTCTGTTGGATGCATACCAGTAGGGATACCACGACCATTATCACTAACTTTACAAGTTCCATTTTTTGTTAAAGTTACAGTGATAGTATCACAATGACCCGCCATTGCCTCATCTATAGAGTTGTCAATAACTTCATAAACTAAGTGGTGTAATCCACGATGACCTGTATCACCAATGTACATACCAGGACGTTTTCTAACAGCTTCTAGTCCTTTGAGGACCTTAATATTACTAGCACCGTAATTTTGTTCCATTAAATACTCCATTGCCATTTTGGCATAATTGAAGTTATTCTATCTAAATTTATCTAAAAATAATATTTAAAGGGAGTATAAAGTTTATTTGAGAGGGTTAAGAGCTTAAAAAGCTCTTAGATAACTATAGGCATAACTACAGTTTTAAAGTTGTCATCACTAAGGATAAAAGGGAGATTTCCTTCATTAAGTCCTATTGTAAACTCTGAATTATTGATAGAGTTTAAAAAATCTAATAAATAACGTGAATTGATAGCTAGAGAGAAAGGTTCACTAAAACCTGTAGAAAAACCTATCTCTGTTTTTGCTTCAATATTATCATCACTTAAACTTTCAAAAGTGATAAGTTCATTTAAAAAAGTGATCTTTACATCTGTTGAGATGGTAGTGATCTGTTTGATAGAATCAATCATTACAGCTTTTGGAAGTAAAAGAGAGTGTGCTACCTCTTTAGGAATAATACGTGAGTATTCTGGAAACTTACCATTAATAAGTTTAGTAAAAAATGTATATTGTTCAGAATGGATAATAAGATTTGTTTCATCATAATAAAGTTCTATATTGTCAAAGAAAAGTTTTTGAATCTCTATAATTGCTTTTTTAGGGATGATAATTGAGAGTTCACTTTCAGAATTATTTGCAATATTTACAACAGCTAAACGACGAGTATCTGTTGAAGCAAAATTAATACTATCTGTTTTAATATCAATTAGAGCACCGTTAAGTTCAAATTTTGGATTGTTTGTATCAATAGCAGGTGTTATCTTTTTTAATGATTCTATAAGAGTATGAGAATCAATAGAGATTCTAGCCTTACCCTCATAAGATGGAAACTCTGGAAATTCATTATGGGAAAATGTTGGAAGTTTAAAGTTTGAATGAGCTTGAGAGATATGTAAAGTGTTATTTTTAACTTCTAAGTTAATATCTCCATCTTTAAGTATTCTAACAATATCTAAAAATTTCTTACCATTAGCAGTAATACTTCCATCTTGAGTGATATTTACTTCTGAAGAAGTTACTAAAAATCCTATCTCATAATCTGTAGCTTTAACAGTAAGAGTAGAGTTAGAAGCATTAAGGTAGATATGAGATGTAATCTGAGAAGTATCTTTCTTTTCAAGAAATGGACCTGCATGAATCAAGATATTTTCAATGACTGATTTTGATATTGTAATTATCATATGTAAATTCCCTATTATTTATATAATTTTTAGTACTAGTAGTAGGGGGAGGTGAATATGTGAAAATGTCACTTATACCCCTAAAGACTAGACTTTAAAATGCGTGATGAACCTTAAGGAGTTCATTCACGTCTATTCACTTTTACAATTATATCTTTTTTTTAGCATCTTTTGGAAGTGAATTAATTTGAAGAGGTTATTTTGTTGGTAAGTTCTTCAATTTTTACTCTAAAATCTTCATCTTCTTTGATAAGATCGTTAATCTTTTTAATAGTATGACTTATGGCTGTGTGATCTTTCATCCCAAAATACTGTGCAAGTTGAGGCATTGTATTTTGTGTAAGCTCACGACAGATATAGATACTTATACGACGAGCATAAACAATGTTTTTACTGCGTCCTTTTGATTTTATCTCACTTGGCTTGATGTTGAGATCTTTAGCAACAGTTTGTGTAATCATATTCATATCGATATTGGCTCTATTTTCATTCATCTGATCTTTAAGAACATTTTTTGTAAATTCTAAGTCTATATCGACATGCATCAGTTGTGAGTAAGCATGGAGTTTAGAGAGTATACCCTCTATCTCACGTACATTAGAATCTATAACAGTCGCAATGTAGTTGACTATATCTTTAGAGAGTTTTACTTTATTTATCTCACATTTTTTTTCAATAATGGCTATTTTTGTCTCAAGTTCTGGCGGTTGAATGTCAGCTACTAGCCCCCATTCAAAACGCGATTGAAGACGTTTTTCAAGTCCACCTATCTTTTTAGGGTGTTTATCAGCTGTAAGTATGATCTGTTTTCCAGAACCTTTAAGAGCTTCAAAGGTATGGAAAAACTCCTCTTGAATCCCCTCTTTATTGGAGAGAAACTGAATATCATCTATAAGAAGTACATCACATTTACGGTATTTCTCTTGAAAACGTTCCATTGTTTTATTACGAACATGGCGTATAAAATCATTTAGAAATTGTTCAACAGTAGTATAGATGACTATTTTGCCCTCATTTTGAAAGACATTACCAGCGGCTTGCATAAGGTGTGTTTTACCAAGTCCAACACCACCATAGATAAAAAGAGGATTGTAAACTTTACCTGCATTTTCACTAACACTTTTAACAGCAGCATAGGCAAACTGGTTTGAACCACCCACCATAAAGTTATCAAAAGAGTGTGAGGGGTTTAAAAGGGAGTTACTTACCTTTTGCTCCACCACTTTTTTTGTTTTTCGTTTATCTACTCTATTTTTAAGAGTGATTTGTACATTTACCTTGGATCCTGTTTGTACTTCAAAGAGATGGGCTATCTTATGGGAGTATTTATTCTTAATCCAATTGATGACAATTGCATTATGTGCATAAAATATAGCTAAATCACTAGTAGACTTTTTCACATCATAATTAAGATGCTGAATATAGCGATTATACTCGAGCTCCGTTATCTCTTCTTTGAGTGCTTCTAAAACTTTTTGACCGATATTCACATAAAACCCTAATTTTTAAATATATTGTGAATAATAACCTCTGTTTCCATAAAATAGGGTTAAAAGAGATGTGAATAACTTTACTATTCACATTATGTAGATATTTTATAAAAGATAATACTTATCCTTTAAGTTTAAAAGGGGTAGACTGTGAAATAATAAATGAAGGAGAGTAAGATGAGACAGTACGAAACATATAGATGTAATAAATGTGGTAATGTAGTTGAAGTACAAAGTGTTGGTGGTGGTGAGCTACATTGTTGTGGAACAGCGATGGAGATGGTAACACCCAATTTAACCTTAGTCAATCTTATGAAAGCTTTTGCAGGGGAGTCTCAAGCAAGAAATAAGTATGAGTATTTTGCAAAAGTAGCTCAAAAAGAGGGTTATAGAGATATAGCAGAACATTTTCAAAGAGCTGCAAATAATGAAAAAACTCATGCAAAACTTGAACTCTCTCTTTATAATAGAATGAAAAGTGGGAGTGAAAATAATTTTGGAGATACAAAAGAGAATCTTCAACTTGCAATTGATGGTGAAAATTATGAAAATACAACAATGTATCCAGATTTTGCACAAATAGCTAAAGATGAGGGGTATAAAGAAGCAGCTACTCTTTTTAAGGGGATAGGTAAAGTTGAGATAGAACATGAAAAAATGTATAAGATGCTTTTAGAAAGACTTGAAGCAGATGCAGAGTTTGTAAGTGATAATGAAGAGGAAGCTTGGATTTGTGAAGTGTGTGGTCATATCCATTATGGAAAAAAAGCACTCAAAGTATGTCCAGTGTGTAAACATCCTCAAGAGTATCAGTCGCGTTTAAATTCTAAGAAATAAACTATATAATGGTACAAATAATTTGTACCATAGGATAGAGATGATTATATTAGGGATAGATCCAGGCACAAGAAATATGGGATTTGCTCTTATAAAACTTGAAAAAGGGAAAATATCTCTTGTTGAAGCTGGTCTTATAAAGATGAAAGCGGAAGATTTACAGTTTCAAATTCCTCAAATGGTAGAGGGGCTTGATAGACTTTTTAGTAATTTTGAGATTAATGAAGTTGCTATGGAAGATATATTTTATGCTCATAACCCTGCTACAACCATAAAACTTGCACAATTTCGTGGAGCTATTATGCTTAAACTTCTTCAGGAGTTTGGGCAGTTTAGTGAATACACAGCACTTCAGGTAAAAAAAGCACTTACAGGAAAAGGTAAGGCCTCTAAAGAGCAGGTAAACTTTATGGTAAAGCGTCTTCTTGGTATAAAAAAAGAGATCAAACCCCTTGATATCTCTGATGCAATGGCAGTTGCAATCACCCATTCACAACGTATAAAATTTTCTAAGGGAAGCAAATGAGAAAAACTTTACTTCTTTTTGTATTAGTATTAAGTTTAGAAGCATCTACATCTATAGAAGATACTTGGCAAAGTATAGAGATAAAAAACAGTGGGCTTAAAGCTGCAAAAAATGATGTTTCTATAGCCCAGATGAAAAAAAATGCAGCAAAATCGATGTATCTACCCTCTGTAAGTGTTACAGGAAGTTATACACACTTAAGTGAAAAAGTAAATTTGGATACTTCTGATATATCTGCAGTGATGTCACATTTGAGTATCCCTTTCCCTTCCACTATTGACCTTTCAGAACAAGATGTGTTTTTAGCAGATCTACAACTTTTATGGCCACTTTATGTGGGTGGTAAAATCGATGCAGCTCAAGATATCTACAAGGCAGCAGCAGATGAGGCTAAAGCACTTAAAGAGATGAAAAAAGATAAAGAGTTTTTAAAACTTGTAAAGTGCTACTATGGTGTGGTAGTAAGTGAGCTCCTTTATAAAACGCGACTCAAATCAAAAGAGGCACTGCAGCTTCATTATGAAAATGCTAAGAAACTCAAAGAGCAGGGACAAATAGCAAAGATAGAACTCTTAAATACAAAGGTAGAACTTGATGCTGCCAAAGTAGACCTTCTTAAGGCAAAACATAAGTTAGAGTTAGCTCACTCAGCCCTGAACTCTTTAGTTGAGCAAAATATCACACCCTCATCAAAACTTTTTATAAACTCTTTTGAAAAAGAACAAGAGTATTATGAAAGTAAAACGCGAGATGATTATGCAGGCTTGAAAATTTTTGATGCAAAAGAGAAACAGAGTAAGGCTTTTATCAGTATCAAAGAAGCATCTTACAAACCAGAAGTGATGGCTTTTGGAAACTACAACCTTTATAAAGATGAGTCTGCACTTATGGAATCTTTACCACAATGGTTCGGTGGTGTGATGGTAAAGATCAACCTTGTAGCGAGAAATGATCGCTCCGAGGAGTTAGAAGCTGCAAAACTAACAAAAACAAAGATACAAAACCTAAGAGAAGAATCTTTAAAAAATCTGGCTCTTTTAGTTGAAAAAACATACAAAGAGATGCTTGCAGCTAAAGATGAGTATATGCTTCTTGATTCAACATTGGCCTTAGCAGAGGAAAATTACAGATTAAGAACACTCTCTTTTAGAGAGGGTTTAAGTACATCTGTTGAACTTGTCGATGCACAAATGAGTCTACTTGGTGCAAAAACAAAAAGACTCAACGCAGCATACACTTATGTACAAAAGCTTTCACAACTTTGTGTTTTAAGTGGTGAGAGAGAGATATTTTTTGAGTTTATGGGTGAGGAGATAGAATGAAAAAAAGTATAGTGTTTGTTATAGTTATAGCTATGTTAGCCTTAGTTTTTTGGGTAGGTATAACATTTTATAAGGCATATGAGCCAAAGCCTTTTATACTTCAAGGTGAGATAGATGCACAAAGTTATAATATCTCATCAAAAGTTGCTGGGCGTATCCATAAGATTTATGTGAAAAAAGGGGAAGATGTAAAAGTAGGTGATCCTATCTTTAGTATACTCTCCCGAGAACTTGATGCAAAATTTGCACAAGCTAGTGCTGCAAAAGATGCAGCAATGGCAAAGAAGATGCAAGCAGATAGGGGAGCGAGAAAACAAGAGATACAAGCTGCTTATGAACAGTATCAAAAAGCCAAAGCAGCAGAGGAGCTTTTAAAAACTACCTATAATAGAATAGAAAAACTTTATAAAGATGGTGTTGTCTCAGAGCAAAAACGTGATGAAGTATATACACAGTATAAGGCTGCACTTCATACATCAAATGCTGCAAAAGAGATGGCAGAGATGGCTAAAGAGGGTGCAAGAGTGGAGATGAAAAAGGCTGCTGCTGCTCAAGAGAGAGTATATGCTGCTAAACTTGATGAAGTGAGTGTTTATATGGATGATACTTCGCAGTACTCTTTTCATGATGGTGAAGTAGCACAAGTGCTTATCCACGAGGGTGAACTCTCCCCTACAGGATTTCCTGTGGTAAGTATCATAGATATGAAAGATATATGGGCGCGCTTTAGTGTAAGGGAAGATTATCTTCAATACTTTGCAAAAGGGAAAGTCCTCACAGCGAAGATACCTGCCATAGGTGATAAGCTTTATAAATTTAAAGTATTTTACATAGCACCTCAAGGAGATTATGCAACATGGAGAGCTACTGAGAGTGGCAAAGGTTTTGATATGAAAAGTTTTGAGGTTGAGCTTCGTCCAGTAGAAACCATAGAGTCTCTTCGTGTTGGGATGAGTATACTTGTTGAGATTCCTAAGCTATAAATATTATGATACTTATAGATACTTTTATAGATGAGATGAGGAGTATAAAAAACTCTTACTATAAATTATTGTTAATTAGCTTGTTTCCGCTTTTAAGTTATTTTCTCATTATAAGTATCTTTTACGATGGTGTTTTAGAAAATATGCCCATCGTTGTTGTAGACAAAGAGAAGTCCCAGCTCTCTAGGGGGCTCATTCGTAAGATAGATGCTACAAAAACTTTAAGTGTTGCCTATAAATTAGATTCACTCAAGGATGCTTCAGCACTTGTACAAGATGCGAAAGCTTATGCTCTTGTGATTATTCCAAAGCATTTTACAAAAGATACCTTAACACACAAGCAGCCAAAGGTAACGGCAATGGTCAATACTCAGTATATTTTGGTAGGGAAGATTATCACCTCTGCTCTTAATAGTGCCATAGCAAGCTCCGCTGGGGAGTTAGAGTTTATGAATAATCTAGTGCAGTATAAAGAGACCCATCTGAGTAAAGAAGCACTTTCACCCATAAAACTACAAATCACCCCATTTTTTAATATGTATCAAAACTATTTTCTTTTTTTAGTATCAGCTCTTTTACCATCTATATGGCAGATTTTTATTGTGATTGTTACTATCGTAAGTTTTGGAGAGTTGGTAAAATCGCAAAAAGATAAGGAGTACTTTAGAAAAAATACTTTTGCAAAAATAGTGGGGAAAATGCTTCCCTATACACTCTTTTATATGCTTTTAGGAGTTTTATCTCTTTTTTATATCTATGGAACTTTGGGTTGGGTTTTTGAGGGTTCTTTTGCTGTAATGATTGTAGCTATATTTTTAACTGTAGTTGCATACCAAGGGATAGCTCTTTTGTTTTTGGTAAGTGGATTTGATTATGCAAGAAGTTTAAGTTTAGGAGCGGTGTATACTGCTCCTGCATTTGCATTTTTAGGAGTAACCTTCCCTGTGTATAATATGAATGATTTTGCTTTGTTTTGGAGAGATATGCTGCCTATATCTTACTATATGCAACTACAAATATCTCAAGCAAACTATGGAGCTAACCCTAGTTATGAGGTAAATACACTCTTTTCTCTTTTACTCTTTTGGCTTGTTTTTATCCCTGTATATCTCCGTTTTAAACAGAGGGTTTCATCATGAATTTTTTACAAACATTACAACAGGAGTTTCGTACAGTTTTTAGTGATGTAGCGATTGTTCTGACCATTTTTGGTGGTGTTATTCTTTACTCTTTTTTGTATCCTCAGCCTTATGCTCATGAGAGTGTGAGCTCTTTGCCAGTAAGTGTAGTAGATTATGATAAAAGTGATAAGTCACGAGATCTTGTCTTTAAACTCGATGCAACACCACAAATCCTTGTTAAAAGGGAAGATCTAAGTGAAGAGGATGCAAAAGCAGCACTTCTTAGAGGTGATATAAAAGCAATCATAATAATTCCAGCACACTTCAAACGCGATATTAGCTTAAAAAAATCTCCTACTATTGCACTTGGAGCTGATTCGAGTTATTTTCTTATCTTTGGTGGCGTTTTAGAAGCTGCAATGAAGTCGATTCTTACAGAATCAGCAAGTATTAAAATAGGGACAAAACTGACACAAAACATCCCTATAGAAGCAGCAAAAAAAGAGTATACACCCTATGTTTTAAAAACGATTAACCTTTTTAATAAAAATAACTCCTATACTCAGTATGTTATCCCTGCTGTGTTTGTTTTAATACTACAACAAACAATGCTCATAGGTTTAGCAATACTAGGTGGAGGAGTAAGAGAAAGAGCTTATAAACACTATAACTATAATACATCTACTCTCAATATTATGGCCTCGCATTTTATCATCTTTTTTAGCATCTTTTTTATCCATCTTCTTTTTTATTTTGGCTTTAGTTTTGAGTATTTTGGTGTAACACATCTAGCCCAGATGGGTGATCTGCTCAAATTTAGTTTTGCTTTTTTAGTTGCAACTGTTTTCTTTGGCATATTCTTAGGTTCTATCTTTAGTTCTCGTGAGATAGCTACCCCAGTAATTCTTTTTAGTTCGCTCCCTTTAGTCTTTAGTGCGGGGTTTGTTTGGCCACTAGAGGCTTTACCTGAGTGGCTACGAGTTATCTCCAACTTTATCCCTTCCACACCAGCGATAGAGGGATTTTTAAAGCTCAATCAGATGGGTGCCTCTTTTGATATGATCTTAGATAATTATGTAATTTTACTTATTCAGGCTACAATATATGCAATCTTAGGATATTATTTTATAAAGAAACAAAGGAAAAATATTGGATAAATTTGAAAATGTAACAGCGATAAAAGCGGCAAATATTTACTACGACGGTAAAGTAACAAGCAGAACTTTAGAGTTTAGTGATGGTTCTATTAAGTCTTTAGGTATTATGCTTCCAGGTGAGTATACCTTTGGTACAGACTCTGCAGAGATTATGGAGATTTTAAGTGGTGAACTTGATGTAAAACTTCCAGGTGAAGAGTGGAAAACACTTCACACACCAGAGACTTTTAATGTACCAGCGAATGCATCATTTGATCTAAAGATTAAAAAAGTAACTGACTATTGTTGTTCATACATAAAATAATATGAAAACAAATAATAACTTTCATATCTTAATAGTAGACGATGAAAAGTTCAACATAGAACTTGCTAGCATTTACTTAAAAGAGGAGGGTTATAAACTCTCTTTCGCACTTAATGCAAAGGCTGCGATAGAGAGTGTTTTAAAACACAAAATAGATCTTATACTTTTAGATATAAATATGCCTGAGCATGATGGTTTTGAGGTGTGTAAGATGTTAAAATCTGATCTCAAGACAAAAGATATACCTGTTGTATTTTTAACAGCACAAACAGATATAGAGTATATCTCTAAAGCTTTTGAGGTAGGTGGAATAGATTACATCACAAAGCCTTTTAATGGTGTAGAGCTTAAGATACGAGTACGAACCCATTTGGAGAAGCTAGCTTATCTGCAAGAGATCAAACACAAACAGTCTAAACTGGCACAATTGAGTATAACAGATCCACTAACAAAGTTATACAATGGACTTTATTTTGACTCACAACTTAAAGCTTATCAAACACAGGGGAAAGATTTTTGGTTTGTTTATATAAAAATAGATAGATTTGAAAAGGTCAACTCTTTGTATGGTTTTTCTGGAGCCAATAAAATTATAAGACTCTTCTCAAAGCTTTTACAAAAATCATCCCCCTCCAATGCTATAGTAGCAAAACTTCATGGTGTTAGTTTTGCCATACTTTTAAAAGATTATAAGTTAAGCATGATGAAAGAGCTTTATGAAAGAGTATCTATGGGACTCTCTAAGGAGAAAAATTTGGCGAAGGCTATAAGTTTTTCTATAGCCTTTCATCATATTACAAATCACTCAGAGTCTGTACCTATTTTGTATAAAAAGGCTCAGGCAAATATAGAGAAGATACAACACAATGGAGATAAGTACCTATTTATTAATTAAAGCTATCTCTTTTTGAAGATGTTCAATATGTTTTAAAAGCATCTCTTGAAACTCTTTAGTATCTTCTAGTCCCTCTTCAAGCTGCTTTTCTATCTCTATAGTAAGTTCATAAAGATTGTTAAAGCGTAAATTACCAGATACACCTTTAATATTATGGGCTATCTCCTTGTTTAAACCCTCCTCTTGTATCTTCTCTTGCATCTGTGTTATAGTGTTTGCAAAACTCTTTAGGAGTTTTATGATGATGGTTTCATTTGGTATAGAGAGTTGCTGTGAGAGTTTTTGTATTGATATTTGGTCAAAAGAGAGACTTTCTTGTTTTTGTTGAGAACCTTTTCTTAGATATTCTATAAGAATCTTATCTAACTCTTGGGGAATTATAGGTTTGTTGAGAGTATCATTGACCCCTGCTTCTTTAAAAGAGATGATATCAGACTCAATAACATTAGCAGAGAGAGAAATAATAGCTCCCGTATAATTCTTTTCCCGTAAGATTTTTGTAGCACTTACTCCATCGAGTATAGGCATGTTTATATCCATAAAAATAATGTCGTAGCTCTTAGAGAGTGCTTCATCTACAGCTTCTTGTCCATTATTTACTATAGTAAAATCGAGTCCCTTCTCCTCAAGTATAATGGAGATAAGCATCTGATTGGTTTCGTTGTCTTCTGCTACAAGGACTGAGCCTTTAAACTGTACTATTTCTGTTTTTGTTGTTGTATCTGAAGCTAATTGAGATTGTGTATTTGTAAGTGTCATAAGTTTATCAAAAAGAGAAGATCCTGTCATTGGTTGTTCTAAGAGATGAAATTTTTTATGCTCACATTGAAAACTCTCTTCAATACCCTCGACATAGATAAGTTGAAGCTTTTCGTAGTGCTCAAGAGTTTCATAACAGTGCTCAAGATCAAAAATTTTGGCACAGGTGATGAGAATATCAGTTTCTTCATCTACCATGTTGATATTATCAATCTCCTCATAAGGACATTGCCAAGCATCTAGATAAGAGGCTATGATCTCGTTGATACCACATATTATTTTATCTTGAGAATTAAGCAATTTTACATTAATTTTATTGAGATTTTCATGGTAAGCAAAAGATTCTGTAGCATCAATAATTGGAAGTTCAAGTTCAAAGAAAAATTCACTCCCTTCCCCCTCTATACTCTGTACTTGGAGTGTAGAACCCATCATCTTTATATATTGACTGCTGATTGCTAAACCTAAGCCTGTTCCGCCAAACTCCCTACTTATTGAATTGTCTGCTTGCGAAAAGGCATTAAAGATACTCTCTTGTTTCTCTTGAGCTATCCCTATCCCACTATCTGTGACTTTAAAACTGATATATGCTTTATTCTCTTGAATCTTTTTAAGCTGAATAACAACCTGTACCATACCATGCTCAGGAGTAAATTTTATGGCATTACTTGTGAGGTTATTCATCACCTGCTTGATTCTTTGTATATCACATTGTAGAGTTTTTGGTATCTTGGTATCTATATAAACAAAGTAGTCAATTGATTTCATTTTTGAAGTAGATGCAAAGGTAGAAACAGAGGCTTCCATCTCCTCAAAGAGATTTGCTTCGTGTTCATATAAAGAGAGCTCTCCACTCTCAATTTTGGAAAAGTCTAAGATATCATTCACAACATTAAGAAGTGTTTCTCCACTTTTATGGATAATATCGATATAGCGTTTGGCATCCTTGTCAATATTTTTTTTTGTTAGGATGTCTGTAAAGCCTAAGATACCATTGAGAGGTGTGCGTATCTCATGTGACATATTGGCTAAGAAGGTAGATTTTGCTTGTTCTGAGAGATGTGCTTTTTTAATAGCATCTTCAAGTGATGTGATGTCATTAAGATTGATAACATACTCATCGCCAAGTTTTTTAATCACTATGTTGAAGGTATGTATTGTTCCATCTTTTGTCTTCATTTTTGCTTTTTGTAAAGAGGCTGTTCCTTCAGCAATATCGTTAAGCCAGTTTTGGTGTTTTGATGGGTAAGTATATCCATCTTCTTCTAAAAAAAGGTCACATATACAAGCATGTTTGGCTTTAAAATCTTCAAGGTTTTTATAATCAAAGTATTCAAAAAGTTTTTTATTAACACTCATCATCCCTTTTGTTTTAGAAGCATAGATAACAATGCTATCTTGATTGTCAAAGATAGCCTTGATAAGCTTTTCTTTTTCTATAACTCTATGTTTAGATTGTATTTGTTTTGTTACATCTTGCCTAATTGCTATATACTCTTCTATCTTGTCATACTTATTAAAGATAGGCATAATGGTAGCATCTACATAGTAGATAGAACCATCTTTAGCTCTGTTGGAGAGAAGTCCATGCCAAACTTTTCCATTTTCGATGGTTTGCCACATTTTTTTAAAGATAAATGTTGACATCTTTTTATCTCGAACAAGGCGATGATTCTTACCTAAGAGCTCTTCTCTTGTGTATTGGCTAATTTTACAAAAATTATCGTTGACATAGGTTATATTTCCATTGAGGTCTGTTTTTGAGACAAGAGAGGAGAGATCAACTGCATTTTTATACTGGTTGAGTAGTTTGATATTTGAGTTGAGTTCATCTGATGTTTGTTTAATAAAGTGTGTAAGTGCAGAAAAAGTAGTGTTTTCAAGATTTTTTGCTTCTACTTTTTTTTTCTCTTTTTTCTTTTTTACTTTTTTTGCTTCAGATAAGATAAGGATGGTTGTTGTACAGTTGAGTAGAGCATTATTTGCATCAGTGCTGTAAAACTCTCCGTATGTGAAAAAACCTGCTGTTGGTGCGATTGTATCAAAGGCTTGAAACTCATGTTCTAAAACCTTGCCAAGCAGTGTTTTTCTGGCAATGCAAGAAAAGATATAGATCGCCTCTGCAGGATTTTGACTTAGATTTGTATTGATATTTTCAGCACCTGAGATCACAGCAGAAGCATTGGAAAATCCAAACTGTACCACCTGCCCTTTTTTTATAGGAGCTGCAAAAATGATTGATGAACCCTCTACCGCCATAGGTGTACGTGATACCGTAGTAGAACCCTCTTGAAAAAGAAATTGGAAGTCAGGAAGGGCTGCTGCATTATTTTGAAAAACTTGAGTACCAAGATAGCGTTTAAATATATCAATTGCGGGCTCGTTGTCTATAGTATGAATCACATTCTTCTCTGAAGAGGTAATTGTAAACTCTTTTCCAATTGGGATCCAGTTTAGATTGTAATTATTAGAAGCATAAAGTTTCTTCCCAGAAAAAGAGACACCAACAGCACCTTTGTTGAGAATTTCACCATTGACAATGATATATGTTTTTTCGAGCTTGAAATTATCACCAGCTAAGCCACCAGAGATGATAAGTTGTGGATTTTTCTCTTTGATCCCCTTTATAAAAGCTTCATAGTTCTCACCTAAAAGCCCTTCACTTAAAACTATAGCTGCTTTAGTATATTTATCAGAGATTTTTTTAGAGAGTAGTTTTCCAGATTTTTTGTTAATATCTTCAACATAAAAAGTTTTTAGTGTAGCATCTTTGAAAAGTGAAATACTTACAATAGTGGCATCTTCATACATCTTAGCATGAGAGATTTCACCAGAAGTGGTTGCTCCTATGATGGTAGCTTTTGGAAAACTTTTTTTGATATCCTCTACAATCTTTTGAAGTTTCTTCTTTTTTATAGGTGCTGTAAATATTTGAATAAGTGTAGAGTTATATCGCTTTTTTTTTGATTCTTTGAGAGCTTGTTTGTATGCTTTTGTATCGTTGTATGCAAAGGTGAGATGTTTCATTTTTAGAGGAACCTTTTAAGGGAATTTTCGAGTTCATGGATATCGAGTGGTTTGGATATATAATGGTTAAAACCATGTTGAAGAATTTTATCTTTGTCTCGGTCTGTATTGAGTCCTGTAATAGCGATAATGGGAGATTGAAAAGATTTTTCCTCTCGTAGAAGAGTATAAAATTGATAACCATCTATTTCAGGCATTGTTATATCAGTGAGTATAAGGTCATACTTTGATATATCTGTTTCTAGGGCTGCTATGGCATTCTCTTTAGAGATAATGTGAATATTTGGAAAAAGAAGTCCTAACATCTCAGTGATGAGAATTCTGTTAAGCTCATTATCATCAACAAACAAGATAGTTAACTCTTTTTCACTTTGAATTTTTATCTCTTGGTTGAGAGGTTGGCAGTTTTCATCTTTAAAGATCTCTTTAATCTCTAAGAACTGTTCTAAATTATCGAGAAAAAGCTTTATAAGTTCAGGATCAAAATGTGATGGTGTGTCTTTTTTCATAATATCGAGAACTGTCTCAAGAGGCATAGGGTCTTTATAGCAGCGTTTTGAGCTTAGTGCATCAAAAACATCAGCAATGGCAACTATACGTGCATAAAGGTGGATATCTGACCCTTTTTTACCATTTGGATAGCCTGTTCCATCATACTTTTCATGATGCTCCAGGGCTATGATGTGTCCCGCTTTAAGGACAGGGTATCTATCGGCTCCCTCTAGCATCAATGCACCAAGTTGAGCATGCTCTTGCATCTGTTCGTATTCATGGGGTTCAAAACGACCAGGTTTTAGGAGTATCTCATCTTTTATTGCAATTTTTCCTATATCATGAAGTGGTGCAGCATAGAGTATAAGTTCACACTCTTCATCACTGAGACCATAGAGTTTTGCAAGTAGTTTGGAATAATGACTCATCCTTTTGATATGCCCACCTGTTTCAGGATCACGAGATTCTCCTGCACGGCCAAGCCTTGTAGAGATCTCAAACTCTGTTTCTTTAGATATAGCTAAAGCTTCTTCTAGGGCTAATGTTCTCTCTTGTACCTTCTCTTCAAGGAGCATATTTTGATCTTGTACTTGTTGCGTTAAGTGGTGTAGTTGAGCATAGTTGATGGTTCTAGTACATAAGATATCGATGTCATAAGGTTTAGAGAGAAAATCACTAGCACCTAACTTAAGAGCTTCTTTCTCTTTTTCTGTATTGGCAGTAAGCATTAAAACAGGTATGAAAAGATGTTTAGGATCTGATTTGATTTTTGAAGTACTTCAAGGCCACTCATATTTGGCATACTAATATCTAAGAGTACGACATTAAAGTTTTTTTCTTCCAAAAGATCTAGTGCTTCTTGGCCACTTTTTGCATAGGTGATTATTATATTTGTGTGTTCACTAAAAGCAGCTTCGATAAGGTCTAAATTAAAGGGTTCGTCATCTACAGCTAAAATATAATAATTTTGCATATGTAGCCTTTTTTTAAGAAAATAAATAGACTACATTCTACAAAATTATTACTTAAAGTTAATATATTTTGTTAAATGTAATGTCTTGAAATCTAGTTAGTAAATTGAGAAACCATATTGCTTAAAGAGGCTTCATCAAGTGCACCGCTGATTCTATGTACCTCTTTAGCACCTTTAAAAACCATAAGTGTAGGGATACTTCTGATTCCAAATCGAGCCCCTAAGTTTTGTTCATTTTCAGTATTTACTTTTACAAAAAGTGCTTTGAGGGGAAACTTGGTTGCAGTTTTTTCAAAAACAGGCCCCATCATCTTACATGGACCACACCATGGTGCCCAAAAGTCAACTATTACAGGAATATCGCTGTTAACTACCACTTCATCAAAGTTTGCATCTGTCAGTTCAATAGGCTTAGTATCTAAAAGGGATTTTTTGCATTTCCCACAGTTTGCTTTTTTATAACTCTCTTTTTGAGGAACATTATTAACACTTAAACAGTGTGGACATACTACTCTCATAATTGTCTCCTTTATTGTTTTTTTTCAAGTTTATAAGGCAACTCCATAAGAGTTGTTGTAGAGTTGTTTTGACTCTCAACTGTAATTTTACCATGTAAATGTTCACTAATTATTGTCTTACACATATAAAGTCCAAGTCCTGTTCCATTTTTACTCTTGGTGGAGAAGTAAGGTTCAAAGATTTTATTTAAAATTTCCTCTTCTATTCCACCCGCATTATCTTGTATGGTAATGAAGATCATATCCCCTTTTTTCTCAGCATTGATACTGATCTTTTTCTCTTTGATATCACTCTCTAAAAAGGCATCAAGAGAGTTTTTGATGATATTGATGATACATTGAAGTAGCTCATTTTTATATGTTTGTATAACGATGTTTGTATCAATATTTGCGTTATATTGGATATCTGACTGGGTTATCTCATTTGTTAAAAAGTACATAGATTTATTGAAAAGTTCAGAGAGGTTGACCTCTGTTATGGTTTTGTTAGGTTTAAAATAATCACGAAAATCGTTGATAGTTTCAGAAAGATAAAAAACAGTTTTCTCAACTTTTTCAAATGAGCTATGCATATTTTCTTTGGTGAGTATTTGCATCTCTTGTTTGAGTTGGAGCCCTGCAATGATGGTGTTGATGAGTGAAAGGGGTTGTCTCCATTGATGTGCAATCATACTTATCATCTCACCCATAGCAGCACTTCTTGAGTGTGCTAAGAGTTGTTTATGTTGTCTTTGTGAGTGCTCTTTCTCTTTGAGAAGTTGTGCATTAAGCTCCTCAACTTTTTTGATGTTCTCTTGTAGGAGTACATGTGTTTGTGCCATAATTGTTTGGTCTGTGAGTATAAGTGCTACCTGCTTCTTCTCATGATCAAAAGGGATGATACTAACATCTTGTTGCATATGTGTGAAGTTAGAGTTTTTAATCTGGTTAATTTTAATAGGGATCAGATACTTTGAAGTACTTGCCGTATAAAAGGTTGGTGTTCCCATCCGTAGGGCAGTTTTTATTTTTCTAAGAAGTGTTTTGGTATTTATACTTGGAAAAATATCTCCAAGTTTTTTCCCTAAGATATCTGACTCTTTAATCTTTGTTTGTAGCTCTAGCCACTTGTTATAGTGATGCACAGTGAGTTCTTCATCTACTATGAGGATACCATTGTCTATGCTAGAGACAATTTTTTTGTCTATATCAGTTGTTCTAATATTGTGTTGAGTTGTATTTTGAGCCATTGTATCGATTCATCTTTTGTTAGTATAAAAATATTGCCATTGATCTTTTGATCTTGAAAATTGAGTTCAGTATCTATAACAATCACTTGAGAGTACTGTAAAAAAGTGTCGATGTTTTCTATCTCACTTAAGGGTATTTTAGAGATACTTGGAAGTGAAAAACTCACTTCTGTACTCATCTCTTGAGCCAGTTTTGTTGTAAGGGTAGAAGTAAGAACATTGGTAAGTTCTAAGATAGCATCGTCAAGATCTTCTTGTGTTTCAAGTTCAAGGTGTTTTGCAAGATTTTGTGCACTTTTTTCATTGATAAAAAAGGCACTCTCTCCGTTAAATTCACCATTAAATGCCTGTGTTGAAAAAAAGTAACTACTCTCTTTGAGTTTTTGAAATGTTTGGAGTAACTCTTTTGTGGGCATCACTTTGATGTTTGGGATACTTAAAGATGCAAAAGCATCAAGCATCTCAGCTACAACTGCTGTAGCATTTCCGTAAGCTACATTCATAAGCTCTTGGAGTACATCCTGTTCATCTTCACTAAGTGTAAATTTTTGCATGATTAAAGTATATCCAGTATCTCTTGCATTTTTTCTACATTGATAGGCTTTTGCATATGAAGTTGTGCACCTAGTGCTATAACTCTCTCTTTTGCTTTTGTTTGTACATCAGCAGAGACAACAACAACTTTTGCTTTTGGGTTCATCTCAAGTAGTTTTGGAAGTGCTTCATACCCATCCATCTCTGGCATGGTAAGGTCTAAAAAAACAACATCCACTTTCTCATCTTCCATCACTTTAAGAGCCTCTAATCCATTTGTTGCTTGAAAAATAGAGACATCCCCAGCAACATTTTTAAGAGATTTTACTAAGCTTAAGCGTGCAAGTTTTGAATCATCGGTTACTAAGTATTTCATCTAAAAACTCCCCTCTTGGTATTTGATAGTTTCACAAACAATATAAAATGTTGAAGCATTGATCTTAAATGTAAAGTTTTGTGTATAACTGAGTGATACACCTTCACTCATATCTATAAGGTGTAAGGAGTCACTGCCCTCTAGAGAAGCATCACAAACACCATGAAACTCTAACTCCATACTAATCCAGTCAAATCCTCTTGCACTATCTTGTCCAGCGAGTGTAAGTTTCATAGCGTTTGGAGAGAGAATTTCAAATGAGCGAAGTTCACCATCAATGAAGTCTCCAAATCTCTCTATGAAGTTAGAAGTTTCTTTTGGAAGTAAAGGTCTCATCTATGGCCTACTGGCAACCAACACATTCCATACTTCTATCTTCTACATCACTTGCCATCTCTGGAGATTGTGAACGTAGGTAGTAAGTAGATTTAAGGCCAAGTTTCCATGCAAGCATATAGATCTCATTGAGGTAGCGTCCACTCGCTTTATCTAGTGTGATAAAGATGTTAAGTGATTGCCCTTGGTCTATCCATTTTTGACGAATTGCAGCTGCTTTTATAAGTAGTGTTTGGTTGAGCTCGTATGCTGGTGTATAGTATGCCCAAGTATCAGGAGAGAGGTTTGGAACAACAACAGGGATAAGACCAGACAAGTTTTCTTCTGACCACTTACGTTTAAATACTGGCTCGATAGCCTGTGTAGTTCCCGTAAGGATAGAGATAGAACTTGTAGGTGCAACAGCCATAAGGTAACCATTACGCATCCCTTGTTTTTTTACTTTAGAACGCAACTCCTCCCACTCATAAGCTGAAGCAAAAAGTCCACCACGATCTACAAGGTTGATAACTTCAGCATTGGCATGATCTTGAGGGAATATACCACGGCTCCATTTACTTCCTTGGAACTCTGGGTAAGTACCTTTTTCTAAAGCTAAGTCAGAAGAAGCTGAGATAGTGTTATAACAAACAGACTCCATCACTTCGTCGATTTTATCAAAGTGTTCTTGGCTTCCCCACATAATGCCAGCTTCTGCTAACATCTGTGCCTCACCCATAACACCAAGACCGATAGAACGGCTTCTCATGTTAGTACGTTTTACTTTTTCAACTGGGTAAAAGTTTAGGTCAATTACATTATCTAAACATCTTACAGCAGTTGGAACGATGCGTTCTATATCTTCTTTTGTGTTGACACGTGAGAGGTTGATAGATGCAAGGTTACATACCGCAGTATCACCATTTACTTTTTCTTTTTCCACAACGAAGATTGGCATACCACCGAGTGAATCAAGTGCAGTTACTTTTTTGGCAGGTTTTGTTATGCCACTATCGACTGTGACCATCTCCTCCTCTTCATAACTTATACTTTCACCATTTTCAAAAATAAACTTGATCTTATAATGGTTAGGGTTTGTATTTTGAAAAATCTCTGTACAAAGGTTTGAACTACGGATAACACCATAATGATCATTAGGGTTTGCACGGTTTGCATTATCTTTAAAACAAAGGAAAGGACTTCCCGTTTCAAAGTAAGATGTGAGGATTTTTTTCCATAGATCTTTTGCCTTGAGTCTCTCTTTGATGATCGATTCATCTTGTTCTAACTCTTGGTAGCGTTTGTTAAACTCATCTCCATACATAGTAGAGAGTTCACGTACATCATAAGGATCAAATAGTGTCCATATACCATCTTCTTGAACACGCTCCATAAAAAGATCGTTCAGCCACATTGCAGGGAAAAGATCATGGGCTCGACGACGCTCTTCACCAGAGTTTTTCTTTAAATCTAAGAAGTCATTGATGTCAATATGCCAAGGCTCAAGATAAACAGCGATAGCACCCTTACGAGTACCTAACTGATCAACTGCAATCGCGATATCATTTGTGATTTTAAGAAATGGTACTGTTCCACCTGCTGCATTTTTATGCCCATCGATAAATGAACCCATTGAGCGAACCTGAGTCCAATCCCAACCAATTCCTCCACCAAATTTAGAAAGCATTGCCATCTCTTGGTAAGCATCAAAGATCCCCTCGATATTATCAGGAGTAGAACCAATATAACAAGATGAAAGTTGGTGGCGTGTTGTTCTTGCATTAGAGAGTGTTGGTGTTGCTAACATCACCTCAAACTTACTAATCATGTTATAGAATTTGATAGCCCACTCTTGGCGATTCTCTTCACGTTGAGCTAAGAACATCGCTATTGCCATAAACATATGTTGAGGAAGCTCCATTGGATTACCTTGACTATCTTTAATGAGATATCTGTCATAAAGTGTTTTTACACCAAGGTAGTTAAATTGAAAATCACGTTCAGGTACTAAGTGCTTTTCTAATTCATCTAAGTCATACATCTCTCTAAGACCTAAAAGGATGCGCCCCTCTTTCTCCCCTTTTTCAAAATACTTCTCTAGTTTACAATACCCAGTAAAACCATTTACTTGGTGGTAAAGGTTAAAGATAAATAAACGCGATGCTACAAAAGTCCAGTTTGGTGCATCTATATCTATCTTGTCTACAGCTGTCTTTATAAGTGTCTCTTGAATCTCTTTAGATGTGATCCCATCACGGAAGTGGATCTGTGCATCAACTTCTAATTCACTTTGACTTACATTGTCTAAATCTTTAACGGCCGCTGAAGTGTATTTTTGAATTTTTGAAATGTCTAGAGGTTCTGTTCTGCCATTTCTTTTAATTACTGTTATCATGTAGGTTCCCTGATATAAATATTGAGATTTTTTACATAATTTTTTTTGAAAAAAATCACATAAAAAATCGATGAAAAAGTAATTGATTTTATCGAAACTATATTGTAGAAAAGATTAAAGTAAAAGATTTTTAGAGTGAATTTTTAAACTTGTGAAGAGCTATCAATAGGAGTAATGATTAGCATAACCCAAAGGGCTATACTAGTGATGTTTTAGTGATTGTTATTTAAAAACACGTTTGAAAATGTTGTCAACATTTTTGGTGTAATAATCATAATTAAAACACTCACGAATCTCTTCTTCACTGAGTTTACTTCTAAGCTCTTCATCTGCTAAAAGATGATTAAGATAAAGTGATTCACCTTTTTCATTTGTAGTTGGACGTCCATTTTGAATCTCTTCCCAAACTTTCATCGCATTTCTTTGAACAATACGGTAAGCATCTTCACGACTTACACCTTGAAGTGGAAGTTCTAGTAAAACACGTTGAGAGAAAACAAGCCCACCTGTTAGGTTTAGGTTTTTCATCATGTTCTCAGGGAAAACAGTGAGGTTTGCTATAACGTTATTCATACGGTGAAGCATAAAGTCCATAGTTATGAAAGCATCTGGTAACCAAAAACGCTCAGTTGATGAGTGGCTAATATCACGCTCATGCCATAGTGCTACATTTTCCATTGCTGGATTAGCATAGGCTCTAATCATACGTGCAAGACCTGTAATGTTTTCAGTAAGAATTGGGTTACGTTTGTGAGGCATAGCAGAAGAACCTTTTTGCCCTTTTGCAAAGAACTCTTCAGCTTCATACACTTCTGTACGCTGTAGGTGTCTTACTTGAACTGCAAATTTTTCTACTGAAGAAGCAAGAAGTGCTAATGCAGTTGCAAGTCTTGCATAACGATCACGATGTATAACTTGGTTAGAACAAGGCTCTGGTTTAAGACCTAACTCTTCCATCGCATACTCTTCTAGTTCAAGTGGTGCATGTGCAAAGTTACCCATAGCTCCAGAGATTTGACCAACAGCAATAACTTCCATAGTTTGCTCAAGGTTTAAAAGGTGACGAGCAACTTCATCATACCAAACAGCGAGTGTAAGACCAAAAGTGATAGGCTCACCATGAATACCATGTGAACGTCCAACCATAAGAGTCATTTTATGCTCATATGCACGCTTCTTGATAGACTCCATAAGCATCTTTACATCATCTATAATAATATTAAGTGAGTCTCTCATCTGAAGAGCTACACCAGTATCTACTGCATCAGAAGATGTCATACCATAATGGAACCAACGAGATTCCTCTCCAAGGCTTTCAGATACACTTGTATTAAATGCTATAAGGTCATGTTTTGTTACCGCTTCTATCTCTTCTATACGCTCAACTGAGAAACTTGCATTTTTAACAATCTTATCTGCATCCTCTTGAGGAATCTTGCCAAGTCTTGCCCAAGCTTTAACAGCTGCTTTTTCTACTTCAAGCCATGCTGCATATCTTGCATGTTGTGTCCATTTTTCTGCCATCTCTGGGCGTGAATATCTTTCTACCATTGTTTACCTTTTTGTAGGGAGTTTATTGTGCTAAAATTCGCAATATAATATAGGGAGTATTTTACTTGATTAATGATGAAAAAGTAATTAAACCCACAAAGGATTTTAAGTGCCATTTGTAATAAAAAAGATATTCGCTAAAGAGAAGACAAAAGCTTTTTTGTTTTTAATGAAAGAGTTGGGTTACTCTCAACGTGAAGCACAGCGTTTTATATCTAAGGGTAGAATCTTAGTTGATGGTGAGAAGATGGTGAAAACTGCCGGAGAGATAGAGGGTGCATTTGAGTTCATAATGTTTGAACCAATCACTAAAGGTTTAGAGCCAACTTATGTAGAAAAGGAGTTCGTTGTTTTTGATAAGCCGAGTGGCGTTTTAATACATCCACAAACAAAAGCAACACCCTACTCTCTTATAGATGAGTTGAAGTATCAGTTTGGTCGTGATGCAAATATAGCACATCGTATAGATAAAGAGACAAGTGGTCTTGTCCTCTGTGCTACAAACAAAGTAAGTGAGAGAGATATCAAGATGATGTTTCAAGAACGCGACATGCAAAAAAAATACCTTGCACTTGTTCATGGTGAGTTTAAAGAGTCGATGGTTGTAGAGGCTCCCCTTTTACGTGCTCAAGATGAGAGTGCTGTTGTTAGAATGATAGTTAAGGTAGATGAGAGTGGAAAAGCATCTAAGACTAGCTTTAAGCCTTTAAAGTATTATCGGGATTTAGATATGACACTTATAGAGTGTGCACCACATACTGGACGCCAACATCAAATACGTGTTCATCTGTTTCACGTGAAACATCCAATAGTTGGTGATCCTATCTATGGGCAAACGAAAGAAAATTTTATTCGCTACCTTGATAAAGAGATAGATCCAAAAGAGAGAGTACAACTAAGTGGTGCAACGAGACTGCTACTTCATGCGAATGAATTAGAGTTTGAATTGTACGAAAAAAAATATAATATAAAAAGTAAAGTTGATTTTGAGAATATAGCTTTAAAGAGCTTAAGTGTTTAGTTTTTTCCCATTATAAACAAGAGATGTGAATAACTTTTTTCCTCTATAAAGATATTAGTCACATTATGTGATTAATTTTTATGCAAAAACTATGAAACTCCTATGTTTAGGGAGTTTCAGCCCATTTTAATACACATTTAAGTTAGTATTTATATAAAACATATCTTAAAAAGTGAGCAAATTGTAAGATTTAGTTCACTTAATTTTTACATTTTATTCACAACTTAGAACACTGTGTGAATATTGAACACTTTAGGTAAAATTTAATAGTTTTGTAAGAAATATAATTTTATTTAAGAGAAAAAAGTAGTTTTTGATTGATTTTTTATTTGTGGAGTTATTTAGAGTGTCTTGCTTAGATTTATATAAGAAAAGTAGGGTATCATTACACTCATAAACGACCTCCCTGGTGTGTTGGTCGTTTACTTACATTTGGCTATTAAACGCCGTTATATCTTTTTATAATTTTTTTCACACGATCACGCAATTTTCTTAAGGCATCTGTACTTGATTTTCCATCTGCTGTTAAATTTTCAAAATCATCACCAAGTTGTGCTTTTGCCATCCAACCAATTTTGTTATGGTACTTGATACCTACAAAACGAACATCACCAAAGTGACCTTTACAAAGTTTATATATCTCTCTGATTCTATCACTATCCATTTTCTCAGCCATTGTAGCTCCTTCTAGTTTATAAGTACAATATTATCATATTGTTGGTTGCAAAAAGATTACAGAGCTAAAGAAAGACTAATCGTCTTTGCTAAAGAAAAACTAATCGTCTTTTGTGGCAGCATAGATAAATCCACCTACACCAACTGCGAACACTACAACAAGGAGTATAACTTCTGCTATATCTACACCTGTAAAATCACCCATTGAGTTCTCCCTCTGTTTTTTCTTTTAGTTGTCCACAAGCAGCACTGATATCGATCCCTTTTGAGTCTCGAATCGTACAGAGTAGACCATGATTGACTAAATACTCCTGAAACGCCACCATATCTTTTCTCTCTGGCCTTTTGTAGTCAGTTCCTGGGTATGGATTGAAGAAGATGAGATTAACTTTTGCTTTAATGCCTGTGAGTAGTTTTACTAACTTCTTTGCAGAGCCTAAGTCATCATTTTTTTCTTTTATAACAAGGTATTCAAACATAACACGTTTGCGAGTGTCTATAGGGAAACGTTTGACCGCTTCTATGATGGAGTTGATGTTATGAGCTTTATTCATAGGAATAAGCTCACTTCTAAGCTTATCATCAACTGCATGGAGTGAGATTGCTATATGAACACCTAAGTCCATCTCTCCAAGTTTATCTATCTTGGTACTGAGTCCACTTGTACTCACTGTTTGGCGTTTACCACCAATGCAGAGTCCATCATCCTCTTTAAAAACCTCTATCGCTTTTGCTAGGTTTGTTAGGTTATCAAGAGGTTCACCCATTCCCATATAGACAATATTGAGCTTACGGTTATGCTTATGGGAATTATCACGCTTTAAAGTAACTACTTGGGCAACAATCTCTCCAGCACTTAAATCTCTTGTAAATCCACCCTTAGCTGTCAAACAAAAGGTACACCCTACTTTACATCCAACTTGAGTAGAAACACAGATAGTATACTTTGCTTCTTGTGTAATCTCCCCATCATCACCACGTTGCTCCTCTTTCATCTTAAGCCAAACAGCTTCCATAGTTTTGCCATCTTGAAGCTCTAAAAGGTACTTAATTGTACCATCGCTAGACTCTTCTTTGTTAACAATTTTAAGAGGGTTGACCAGGTACTCTTTCTCAAGCTTCTCTTTCATAGCCTTGGGGATATTTTTCATCTCTTCATAATTAGAGGCATATTGGTGGTAAAGCCAACCGTAGATCTGTTTTGCACGAAATGATGGTTTGACTATCTCTTGTAGCTCTTTGAGGGTAAAGTCCATAAGTGATGGTTTGAGTTGATTCATTTTTTTGTAAGCTCCTCTATACGCTTTTTGACATGTTCACTGAGTAGTTCTTTCGCTTTTTCATGATTTTTTAGAAAATCTTCATGAGCACTTTCGTTAGTATAGTTTGTTATACAAAAGACACCACCGGCTGGAATATTAAACTCTTTTGCTATTTGAAGTACTGCAAAAAACTCCATATTTTCAGCACCTACACCAAACTTTAAAAAGTTTTTTGTGAGTGTGGCGTTTGTACTGATGTAGTTTGAAGAGTTGATTACTATATCTTTTTTGTTAGTAGTGTTAGTTGTGACTACATTGTCTAAGGGAGTGTAAGCATCATTACTTAAAAAGGCTAACTCAATATTAGAGGCAGTTTTACTCTCGACTATCTCAAATATATCTAAGTCTCCATAACTTCCAGCGCTTCCAACAAAGAGGAGAAACTCTGGTTTATCAAACAGACAAAGACGAGTAAGATTCATAGCAGTTTGTATAAGCCCTACTCCCATAGGTTGAGCAAAGTTAAATGTTTCGTTGTTTCCAGCACATATAATCATCTACAGGCGCACCGGAATATTTTGTTCATGTAAGTAATGTTTCAAATCCATAATATCTATCTCTTTAAAGTGAAAAATACTTGCAGCAAGTGCAGCATCTGCACCAGCATCAAAAGCCTCTTTTATATGTTGCATACTCCCAGCTCCACCACTAGCAATGACGGGCACATTGACTGCACGGCTAATCTGTTCTGTGATGTTAAGCTCAAAACCAGCCTTAGTGCCATCTGCATCCATTGATGTGAGAAGTATCTCTCCACAACCACGATCAACAACCTCTTTGGCCCACTCTACTGCATTGATGCCTGTGTCCACTCGACCACCATTAAGGTAGACATTATAAACATCGCCAGTTTTTTTCACATCTATCGCAGTAACGATACACTGCGAACCAAAACGTTTGGCTCCCTCATCTATGAGTTCTGGGCGTTTAATTGCTGCAGAGTTGACACTCACTTTGTCACAACCTACATTGAGAAGTTTGTAGATATCATCAAGTTTACGAATACCTCCACCAACTGTTAAGGGGATGAAAATTTCACGAGCAACCTGTGCCACTACATCTACTATGGTGTCTCTATTATCAGAAGATGCTGTAATATCTAAAAATGTAAGTTCATCTGCACCCTCTTCATTGTAACGTCTTGCAACTTCTACAGGATCACCTGCATCTTTAAGACCAACAAAGTTGACACCTTTAACAACACGACCATCTTTTACATCTAAACATGGGATGATTCTTTTTGCAAAATAATTCATAATAATTTGAAGCCTCTTATATAGTGATGCAATTATACCCCTTTTGGCTTATATTTAGTTTTTAGATCTATTGTACTTATTGTTGCTAAGTCCTCGCCACTCCTTCGGAGATCGTCTGTGGTTCCAACACTCTTGTCGGTTAGTCCTCGCCGGTCCTTCGGACATCGTCTGTGGTTCCAACACT
>Ga0256836_1000030_pt1 | contig 109194 bp, 147 predicted proteins | sample 4561380metaG_FD_185974 | JGI IMG/M metagenome (GOLD analysis project Ga0256836, IMG submission 185974) | Hydrothermal vent microbial communities from Guaymas Basin, Mexico - 4561-380 | ecosystem: Environmental > Aquatic > Marine > Hydrothermal vents | place: Mexico: Guaymas Basin | collected...
ATTTTAACTCCTTTAAATTTACTTATCAGAACCTCTCTGGAGGTCCCTGGACAATTTTTATAATGTATAAATATTTTTTACAATCAACTTTTTAAACTTTAACCAGAGAGGCTCCAATAAATAAATAATCTAACAATAAAATTATAACATGTTTTTCTCAAAATGTAAATATTAAATTACAATAAACCTAATTTTCTGAAATGAATTTTTTTAAATTGTTTATTTACCTTTTTTCCTAAAAGTGCTTTAACAATCATTCTTTGTTTAAATTTTTCATTCTTAAATTTGCGAAAAATTTTAATTTCTTCTGTAGGTGTAACTTTTAAAAATTGAATAGTCCTCATTTTTCAATTCCTTATTCTTCTAATAAATCTATATTACTTTTTTCTTTATCTTTGTTTATGAGACTATATTTCATTTTAATATAATCTTTAAAATCCGTATTTTTAAAAATCGGTAACCAAAATTCTTTAGAATTTTCCCAAATTTCTTTTTCTCTCCATTTTTTATCATTTTCTACACATGGACGTGTATACCATCCATTTGAAACTTTTTCAACATATCCACCTTCTAAAGCATCTTCTAAAATACCATAATACGGATGAATTCCACCATCAAATCTAATGAGATACTTAAGTTTTGTACCAGGTTTTACATACCTTCCCTTTTCTGCAATAGCTGTAACAACTTTACCAATTACATTGTTTCCATCTTTATCTTTTGCTTGTGATGTAGTTTTTACAATAGCACTTGAAACATATTGTATTTTACTTCCTCCTGAAATTTCGCCACCTGGAGTAGGTATAAATGAACCTATACTGCTATAAACATGTGCACTCACATAAATTGTCATAGGATGTAACGTTAAAAGTAAATTAGCCAATCCATTTTTAGCTCTTGTAGTTTGTAAATCAGCAACATCTTTTCCTGTCATTGCATCATCAATTTGTTTAGCATTAACTAAACCACCCCAACTATCAATTATTAATAGAGTATTCTCTTTTTCATCAAAATCTAATTCTTCTTTAAGATTTGCCACAATTTGTTTTACTTGTGTTATATCATTTTCTGGAATAATTATTAATTTATGTTCTTCTATATCTTTTTGTAAATCAAAATTTTCAATCATAATTTCATTTATAGCAAATTCTGTATCAATATAAATTACATTCATACCTTTTTTCAACGCTTGTTTTACAAGATATATTGATTGAAGTGATTTACCTGACTGAGTTTCACCAGCAATCATAGAAATTTTATGCTTAGGAATACCACCATCAATTCTACCAGAATAAAGAATATTCAAAGTTGCTATTCCCGTTGAAATAAAATCCTCTCTTAAAGACAATGATTTTTCTGAAATATCTGTAATATAATTTTTCAAATTTTTGTTTTTAGCTAATTTTTCATATATTGACATTTTAAACCCTTTATTTTGTTTTTATTATATTTTTCAATGTTTTATTAATACATCCAAGCATTATAACCCACAACAGTATCTGTATCACATTTATTTTTATATTTCATGTACGCGTCATCGTATCCTTTACTATATCCTTCATCATACCCATCAGTGTATCCTTCATCATACCCATTATTATAACCTTCATTATATCCATCATCATATCCACTATCATATATTTCTTTTTCTTTGTCTTCAAAAAACCTACCAAACAATTCATCTAAAATATCATAAAATTGTTCATAATTTTCATTCAGTTCTTCTATTATCAACTTTATTTCTTCAAGATTTAATTTCATACCATTTCTAAACTCATATGTTTCATTCCCTAAATAAATCATCACTTTCCTCCAATAAATTATATTTTTCTTCTTCAATTAATTCTAATACTTCATCAAAAACATCTTCATTATAAATTTTTTTAAAAATTATTTTCAAATCTTTTATAAATTCTTCAATTTCAATCAAAGAAAAAAATACACAAATATATTTATCATTAACAATTATAGTTTTCATATCTAAATCACAAGATATAAACAAATCATCTAAATTAACAATACACGATTTTAATTGATTGTATCCTTCAAATACAATACAATATTTTGTCAAATCAATATACATATTACACCTTTAACGACACATTCTCTGACATAAGTCTAGTTAAAAAAGCCATTATAGGTATATGTTTGTTTTTGGCTTTTGTGTGCTGTTCATAGTAATCAGCTAATAGAATTATAGTTTTTGCTAAATCTTTTTCATCAATAATTTTTTCAAGGTTTTTCCACATAAAACTATAAAATCCTTCAGGATTTATAATATTATCAACTAATTCTTTTACAGCATAAAAATCATGTTTTTTTACTTCTTTAAAAATTTTAATAAAATAATCATTTTCTATCATTTGTGCTTGTGACAATTTCAATTCACCATTAAAAACATTTTTTTGGACAAAAATTATCATTTCTCTTATTGATGGAAAAAATGTTTTAACTATTTCTGCTACATCTTTTTTATCAAATTTTATTGATTCATTTTCCAAAATAAATACAAGTCTTTCATAAATTTGTTTTGCTAATTCTTTTTTGTGATTTTGATATATTTCATCAAAATTATAAACTTCTAAACGTTGTAAAAGTGGTGGTATAATTTTTTCTGGATAATTTTCTGTAAAAATAAATCTAGAAGTTTCATAGAATGCTTCTATATCTCCCCTTAAAAGTGCTTGAGCATTCTGTGTAATATATCCACATTCATCAATTACAATAAGTCTAAATTTACTATGTGATGAAATTTTACTTGCAAAATTAGATACTTTAAATCTAAATGTATCTACATTATTTTCTTTTGAACCATTTAACCAAAGTGTTTCAGTATCTAAATCATTTTTTATAGCTGTTACAAGAGACGTTTTTCCAATACCTGGACCTCCAAATAGCCCAATATTTGGTAATGTTTCTTTTTCTACATATTCTTTAAATTTATTTTTTATTTTTTCAGGTAAAATAACATCATCGATTGTTTGAGGTCTATATTTTTCAACCCAAATACTTGAATTACCTATCTTTTTCATTAAACTCTCCCACTTCAATATTTTATATATTTATTTGAATTATATTATTTGAATACTTTTCTTTTTTGTTCTTCTGTTAATTTACTTAAAATTTCTTTGTCTTCATATATAATTGTATCAAAAAATGCAAAGTCAATTAAATCTTTTGATGAATTTTGAATACTTAAAATTATATTTGCAGCTTCAGAAATTTTTTCGGGTTTATCTTTTATATCATAAAAATTTATCAAAATTCCTAAATACTTTTCAAATAATTTTAAAGACTCATCCTCATAAAAAATAATAAAAAATATTCTTGCCAATTTCTCTTTTTCCGTAAGTTCTCTAAAAGATTTTTTAGTTATTTCTTTGAGAATGTCAATAACAGTTTTTCCTGTATCTATATCAATGATTTTGTTATCTTGATATACAAACATTTTAACTCCTTTATTCTTGATTTTCTTTGAATTCTTCAAATACACTTTTAATCACATTTTTAAACATATTTCTAAAAATTACTTCATCTTCATATGTAATTATATCAAAAAATATAAAATCAATTAAATCTTCTGATGAATTTTGTATATTCAAAATAATATTCACACAGTCATCTATTTTTTCTGGTTTATCTTTTATACCAAAAAAATTTATCAAAACTTCTAAATATTTTCCAAACAACTCTAACGACTCATCTTCATAAAAAATAACAACAAATATTTTAGCCAATTTTTCGCTTTTTGTAAAATTTGAATATTTTTTACCACGTGTTTCTTCAACAATTTCTTCAATAGCTTTTCCAGTATCTAAATCAATAATTTTATCATCTTGATATACAAACATTTTAACTCCTTGTAATATTTGGTGTGTTCTGAGGTGTTTTATATGACAATAAATATATTTTTATATAAAATTGTAGAAAACATCTCAGAACACACCAGAGATGTAAATAGAGGTAAAATTAAATTCTCTTTACTAAAATGAATAAATTTTTACCTCTATAAAATTAACAATAAAATTATAACACAATTTCATAAAAAAGTAAAATTATTTGTTATTATTTCTTCTTTTATTTTTTCTATTTCTTTTGTTATATCTTTGCTTTCATATAAATCTCTAGAAAATCTTCTTGCTTCTTTTAATTCTTCAAGTCTTTTTATTTTTCTTTTTATTTCCCAATTATTCATTTTTAATCTTTTACAAAATTTCACTGATTAATTTTTTTATCTTTTCAACAGATTCTTTTTTAAATGTTATAAAAAGCATTATAAATTTCAATTTTTTGTAGATAACTTTATAAACTCTTGAATTCTTCAAACTTTCAAATTGATTTGTAAATTTCAAATAAAAATACAATGTATAAAACATTATTTCTTTCTTAATATACATATTTATAATATCTTCTTTTGTTACATATCCCTTTTCTTTTATTAATTTTACATCTCTTTTAATGTAATGTTCATAATTCATTATTTTTCGTTTGAAATCTATTACTTCATCAAAATCTAAATTTCTTAATTCATCTACCATTTTATGGAATGATGATGGTGATTTTTCAAATAATACATACAAACAACATACAACAAAAGTTTCTTTAGTTTTTCTTTTATATTTTTCTACAGGAAAAAACTTTTCAAACTTTTCTATAGTTGTTTTTTTATGATTTGTATGTAAAAGTCTTTTATCCAAAGAATTTTGATAAGTTAAAAACATTCCATGAGAAATTTGATACATGTCATAATATTTCATTTTTCCTTCTTTATAATTTATTTTTATAAAATTATATCAAAAATTTTGTGAAAAATAAAACTTTTACCAAATTTCAGTTTCTTTTTTAGGTCTATGCATTCGTCCATTTTCAAGAAAATAAATTTCTCCATTTTTTACGAGATCATTATAAAATATTTCTTTAAACGTTTTATCGTTTTTTATTTCTTCTGCTATTTCTAAAATATCTAAATTATGTTTATCAGCATATTCCGTGATGACATCAAGCATTGAATGATCATACAAATTATTTTTTTCTATAAAATTTAAAATTTCTTGTATCATTTTACTCCTTTATTAATTTACTAAATCCAAATTCTTGTTCTATTTTAAAAACTCTATTAGGATTTATTTTATTTATAATATTTGGATTATGAGTTATAATTATTATATCTTTTTTATTTGCAAATTCAGTTGATAAAATGTCAATAATTATTTCAATACCATCTTCATCGATAGAACTATCTAAAAATTCATCAAGGACAAGAATATTTATTTTATATCCATTATATTCCATAATTTTGAGAAATGCGAATAACAAGCTCAAAACGATTCTTTGTTTTTGTCCATTACTCAAAGCATTAAATTCTTGTTCTTCATTTCTTTTTATAATTTTTTCTTTGAGATTACTTTCAATTATAAAATTGTATTCAACATTAAACTTTTCTAAATATTCATTTATATACTTATTCAAAATAGGTAATTGTTGAGAAAGAATTTGTTCTTTCAATTTTCCATCAACAATTAAAGAAATAATTTTCTCATAATTTTCTTTTTCTTTTTCTTTATTTTTTAATTCTTCTTTTAATCTTTCAAGTTCTTTTTCTTTTTCTTTCAAATAATTATAATCAATTTCAGTTAATTGTGTTTCTTCATAAATTTTCTTTTTGTGTTCTAATTGATTAATAGTTATTTCAATATTAGACAGTGTATTCATTAATTTATTTATTTTTTCTTGTTTTTCTAAAATTACCTTTTCTTCTTCTAAAATTTCTTCATATTTTTTAAAATATTCTTGATATTTTTTATCCAACAAAGAAAGTTTACTGTTTATATCTTCTAAATCTATAAACTCACTTTTAAATTTATAATTACACTTAGGACATGTAATTTCTTCAGATTTTTCATATAAATCAATTTTTGTTTGTAATATCGCTTTAGCATTCATAATTTTATTGAGTTTTTCTTGCAAATTGTTTTTCTTGATTAAAATTTCATTCATTTTATCTTTTAATTCAATTATTAAATCTTTTTTACTTTCTATTTTGTTTTTCTTTTCTAATAATGTTTTTATTTCTTCATTTATTTCTTTTAACTTTTGATTTTTATTTTTAACAATTTCTTCATTTTGTCTTTCAATTTTTTCATATTCTTTTTTTAAATTTTCTATACTTTCATTTAAAGAATTTATTTTATAAGTCAAATTTGTTATTTCTGTTTGAAGTAAATTACGTTTTTCTTTAGCTAGCTGAATAATTATATTGAAAATATATGTGTTTGTTAAATTTTGAAATACTTCTTCTTTTTCTTTAGGACTTAAATCCATAAAATTTTTTACATTAGAAATGTTTGCACCTAATACTACAATTTGCTTAAAAAGAATTTCATTAAAACCCAAAATTTCTTCAAGTTTTTCTTGATAATTTTTTGAATGACCATCTTGTGGAATTAATTTCCATTCATCTTTTTCTTTGTAATAAATTTCAAAAATAGAAGGTTTTAAACCTCTTCGTATTTTATATAGTTTATCGATTTTAAATTCTACTTCTACAAGAAGCTCTTTTTTATTTTTATCATTAACAAGAGAACCTAATTTTACTTTTCTAAAAGGTTTACCAAAAAAGGCAAACATTAATGTATCAAGAAATGCTGAAGATTTTCCTCTTCCATTTTTAGCTACTACAATATCAAGTCCATTTTCAAATGTGATTTCTGTAAAATTATTTCCATACGATAAAAAATTTTTAAATCTAATTTTTTTAACTATCATTTTATGCCTTCATATGATGTTGTGCTTCATCTATTAATTCCTTTAAAATTTTTTGAAGTTCTTTATCTTTTACACTATCTAAAAGCATTTTTTTAGGTGATTTAACATTTTCTTCTGAAATTTCTGTTTGTATTTTAAATGTTTTATCTATAAATGTAAAATTAATATTATTCTCTTTTAAAATACTGATATATTCCCAATTTTCTTGTTTATCTTCTAATAAATAAACTTTTATTTCATTTCCTTTTAAATTTTCAATAGAAATATCTTTTTCTGATCCAAAAATTGTATTTCCTAAATAAATCTTTATAAATCTTTTTGAATATTTATTTTTTATAAATTCTAATTTACTGTTTGACAAATCTAATATATAAAATCCTTTTTCATCACCTGCATCATTCCAATCAAGTTGATATGGTGTTCCTATATAATGAACTATATCTTTTTCTTGTTTTATATGAAAATGTCCAGAAAAAATTTTTTTTCCTTTAAAGGGAATTTTTTTATAATCAAAACCGTATTGACTTTTTACACCTTTTATTATTTCAAAATTAGAAAACTCAAAATGACCAAACAAATAATCACAATTTAGTAATTCTTCTTTTATTTCTTCTTTTCCAATAAGCCAAGGTATTATACCTATTTTTTTATTTTCAAGTTCTAATACTGTTTGTTCTTCTATATATTGAAAATTTAATATTTGTTTCAAAATTTTAAGAGAAGAATATTCTCTTGTATTCTTATAATAAATATCATGATTACCTGTTAAAACAATAAAATTTCCATTCCAATCATTCAAAAGTTCTCCAAAATCTTGTATAAAATCTTGAAAAAATTTTATATCAATTATTTTTCTGTTGTCAAAAAGATCACCTAATTGAATAACAGTTTTTATATTATGTTCTTTTAAATAAGGAAAAAATTGTTTTTTAAAAAAAATCATTTGATTTTCATAAAATTTTTCAGAAAATCCTTTTTTACCAAAATGTGTATCACCAAGTAAAGCTATTTTCATTTTTATCCCTAAAAATGAATTTTATAATCAGTAATATGTTTTATTAAATTTCTTATAGCACTATCTGAAAATTCACCAACATTTCTTATAAATTCATATCCCTTTCTTTTATGTCTTTTTTTAAGATAGTATTTTCCATTTTCATACGAACAAATATATTTTTCTGTTTTATTGATTTTTTCTATAATTTCTTGTGGAGTCAAATTTTCTATTTCTTTCAAAACATGAACATACACTTTATTCACAGCAATTCCTTTTTTTATATAATTATACAAAAAAATTGCATAAAAGTAAAATATCTTGAAAAATTTTCACAGTATAGTTTTCAAAAACAACTAACAATTTAAAGAAAATGTTTTTAAGAATGAATAATGAAATCAAAATGAAGTTAAATATTGAAGATACATAGAAGATTTTTTGAAGATTTTTGAAGAATTAAAAAAGGGAAAAATTATTAAATTCCCTTTAAACTTTTCTAACAGACTCTTGCCCATTTCTTAAAACAATATTAAACGTCAATGTATCTTCCAAATCCTTTGAATCAACATTTACAGTAACTTGTAATGCAATATCATCTTTTCCACCAATAGTTGTTACAGATGTAACATCAATATCATATTTTTCCAACGTTTTAATTTTATTTTTAATTTCAGAGTCAATATTAGTAATAAAAATTGGATATTTTGTATAATATCCAAATAATTGTTTAACAACTATTGCTTCTTTACTAGGAATTATTGCTATTTGGAATTGTTCAGAATAATCTGATTGAACATCTTTTGCTTCTGAAAATTTATTTTTAATTTTAGCATTTTTCAAATCTGATATTGATTTTTTAATTTCTTTCTTTGTTTGTTCATCATATAAAAATACATAATCATTAAAAATTGATGTAACTAGATATTCTTTCCCATTTAATTCTACTACATCACCCACATCTAATTCTTTACCTTTTATTTTTTCAATAAGTTTTTTTAACATTTTTCCCCTTTATTTAGTTTAAGTATTAATTTTAAAATATTAATTCAAAAATATTAATTACAAAAATTATTTACAAATTTTTTGCAAAGCATTGATAATTTCTTTTCGTTTTTTCTCACCCCAATCTTTACATTTTTCACCACACCTATTAAAGAAAAAATTCACTGATGCAACAGCGCTTTTATAATCCCCTTTATGTCCTTGACAAATTATTTTAGCACTTTTAGCAGGATCTGCATCTTTTGAAAACGTTCCTTCAGGTGGATGCCATTTAGGTTTAACTTTATTTAACCATTGTTCTTCATGTAATTTTTGTAATATTTCTCTAATCATATTAATCCTTTAATTTATCTAAACTAAAAAAAAGCATGAACAAACACAGGCTTTTTCCCTAATCCAGTTTTTTCATCAAGTTGAAATCCAATAATAGTCCCAGTTTTTCTATCAAGTAACACAAAAAATTCTTTTCCATTCTTTTTCATTGTTGACCAAAGGGGATTTTTATCTTTTATATCTTTTATATTTTTAATTAACTCTTCAACTTCGCTTCTTGATACCAAATCAAAAACATTTAATCCTTCATTTTTATTTTCTTTAATTTGATTTAAAAATTCTTTAACCATTTTTTCTTCTACAGCTTCTATATCTTTTATACTGAATTCATATTCTTCACCATCTTCATCTGATGCCCATATAACATCACCATCAATTCTTTCAACATGATACCATCTACCATTCACTAAAATCATAACACCTACTTTTACATCTTTCTTTTTAATTGCTTCAATAATTTCTTTAATCATATTTTTCCTTTCTTTTTAATTTTTCTAATAATCTTCATGTTATTCAATACACGTTTATAATATTTAATATTATTATATCCTCCATTATATTTACTTATAGTTATAAACCATGGATTTTTAAATCTCTTTTTTAATGCATGTTCATAATTATAAATAAGATAAAATGTAGAAACTTTGATGTTGAATTTCACATCACTTAAAAGTAATTGTGCCAACCGTAAATCTTTATAATAATACTTTTTAAATGGTTTGAATTTTAATTTATTATATTTTAATTCTCTTTTTATCCATTTTAAAACTTTTTTATTTCTTTTTTGATTGCCTATATGTAATCTTATTCTTTTCTTATATTTATTTTTAAGATAAGAAAAATATCTAATATTTTGTAAATAATTACTATATTCTTTAAACGCATATTTATTTTCGTGAATAAAATGTAAATATTTTTTAAATTCTTTTGGATATTTAGAAATTATAAAAATTGCTGTTTCTAATTTAATTTGTCCAACACCTAATGATTTTAATATAAATGGTTTTTCTTTTCCATTCAAATAATTATCACCAACTAAATATTTACCAGCAGAACTTTCTGTCAAAATAATAGCACAAACTGTATCATTAAAAACATGTCCATTTTTAGCTTTATACTTAGATGCTTCTTTATATGCAATTTTCAATATATTTAACTGATTTTTATCTAATGCATTTAAAATGTTGAAAGAATTAAAAATTATCATCATTATGATAATTAAATTTTTCATTATACCACCTTAACATATATCAACTTTACAAAGCTAATTCTATTTTAAATTAATTTTGTAAAATTATTATTTTTATATTTTACTTTACGTGTATATTTTTTCTTACTTTTAATTTTTCTAGTAGAGAGACTAATCTCTCTACGAATGTGTCTTTGTATATTTTTATCTCTTCTTTTGTATTTTAATTCTTTAAGTTCTTTTTTAATTTGATTAAGAGTCTTCTTTTTCATTTATTTCCTTTTAATCTAAAGACCACCCATTCCTCATAACAACACAATCACCAACTTTGATATTTTCATAACCAGCTTTTTCCAAAGCTTTTAAAAGCTCTTCATCTACTTTTGCTTTCACTTCACCACCAAAAGGATAATTTCCACCTATACGTCTTTTTTTGTCTAGCATCATATCAAAAATTTCTTCATTATAACTTAATGAATAAACTTTTTTACATTTGACTGATTCTATTACTTCTTTTATCATACCAAATCCTTTCTATTTTTTATTTTTATAATTATAACAAATTTCTTTCAAAAAGTAAAATATTCTTTTATTATTATCAATGTTTTTCTTGAAATTTCTTTAAAATCAGAAAATATTCTTTCAAATTCTTTAACAACCAAAATATAAAATGGTAATTGAATAATAAAACCAATAACATACAAAACAAAAAATATGATTTCTAAAATTCCTCTTAAAAATCTTTTTCCAATTTTAAAAGTTTTAAAACTAACTTCTCTAATACTGCCAGGTTCTTTTTCAAATTTCATTCATTTCCTCCATATACTTTCAAATATTCATCATAAAATTTCCAAACACATTTTGGTGTATTTTTCTTAAAATATTTTTCATCATAAATATTTTCTATTATTTTTGTTGCAGAAATAGAATTATCATCTCTTGGAATTTCAATAATATGTATATCACTTCCTATTTTTTCAATTTGTTCTTGATATGCAACAACTCTATCAGATCCTGTAACTATCCCACCAATAATTATTGGAAGAGCTTTATCAATAATTGTCACAATATTTGCACTTCTAGTTTCAACTATTTTTATAATACCATTTTCAATTTCTTTTTTATAACATTCTTCAATTACTTTTCTTCTTAGTTGAAGAGTTTTTAATGTATCTTTATTAGAAGTTATTGCTATAACAACACCATTATATTTTTGAAGAGCTTTATCAATTATTTTTTTATGAGCATTTGTAAAAATTCTAAATTTACCTATTACTAATGCATATTTATCTGCAAACATTTTTATAAGTTCTAATTTTAATGTCAAAAAAATATCATCTTTTATCATTTCCCATGATTTTTTTGAATGTTTAATATAATCTTTAGGAATTTTCTTTATTAAATTTGATGCCTTTAATAAAACTCTTCTAAAGTCAACTGCATCTTTGTTTGATACGTTTAATTCTTTAATAAGTTCTTTTACTAATTTTTTTATTTCAGCCCAATAAAGTGATTCTAAAAATGGATCTGCTCTGTATTTTTGTTTGATTTTTTCTCTTTCTTCTTTTGATAATTGATATTCTTGTTGAATTTTTAAAGGAGGAAATTGACTGTTCCAAAATATAAAACCTTCAGGTTTTCCACCAAATACTGATTCTACAGAAAGAAATGTATTATTTAAAACCTTCCAATAAAGTTCTATGTCATTTTCAGAGTTTTTCAATTTTTCTAAATTATTTTCAACAACCTTAAAAAGTTCCTCGTATTTTATACCTTTCAATAATTCTTTTGTTGGATAAAGAATACCTTTAAAAACAATAGGTGGAACTTGAATTCCCATTTTCTTTGCTAATTCAGCACGTTCATCAAAATCAAAATTAAATTCTATATTAGAAGTTATTAACATTCCATTTTTTATTTTATAAGAAGTTTTTCCATAAGAAAGTAAAATAAGATTATAAAGATTACTGTATTGACTCATTAATGTTGGTTTTTTAATAAGATATTCGCAAAAAAATTGATAGCCTTTAGGAAGAATATCTACATTGATATTTTTCAAAATATCAAATATAAATTTAAACTGAGAACTTCCTATAGATTTCTTAATTTCTTCATCTGAATTATAACCAAATTCTTCAGGATAAATAATATTTCCTTTATATGCAACTATCCAATTTTCAGTAAATGATTTATCAGAACTAGCATCTTCTTTTAATATCAAAGTAACTTTTACTCCATCAAGCTTTTCTTCAACAATTTGATATGTTTCAAGAAAAGTTAAAAGTTTTCTTTTATCTTTTAAAACATTTTTCGCTGATTTTACAGACACATCGATATAATTTTTCATAATTTTCCTTACTTATCGATAATTTTACAAATCTTAATTTTTCCTTGAGTAATAGCATCTATTTCTACTGGTGCTAAATTTTCAAAATAATACAATTTACCAATTTCACTTTTTGGTGATCTTTGTCCAACAATCATTATGTATGGCATCTTTTCTTTTCTAACAATATCATTTATTTTTTTAAGTATTTTTGAATATGTTAAAACATCCATTTTTTCAAAATATCTCTTTAGGTTATTAATTGTTGAAATATCTTGTAAATTACCCAATTTTTCACTATCATAATATATATTTAAAAAGTTATCTATTTCTACATTTAAAAATTTTTTATCTATTGCAATTCTTTTTTCATTACTCTTTGCTAATGTAAGCCACTTTGTCAACTCACCTTTATTTATTGCCTTTTTTATTTGATCAGGTGGAAATGTTTTTGGATCTAATAAACTCATTGTTTTTATATATTTTACAATATCTTCATAAGCACTATTAAGAGCTTCTTTCATAAATGTTCCAAACCTAAAATTTTTTAATTTATTTCCACTTTTAAATACTTCTTTTAGTTCTGCATATTCATCACCAAATATTATATCAAATGGATTATTATTACGAGAAATAGTTATTTTTTGATGAAGAATGGCTAATAAAATTTCTCCATGTCCTATTTCTTTTCCAATTACATTCATTAACTTGATAATAACATCTTCATATTTAGGATAAATGTTTTTGTTATAATAATTTACAAATTGTTTTAAATTTTGTTTTTTCTCTGTAAGCATTGGAGGGAGATCATTGACAGAAATTTTTAATTTTTTAGCTACTATTTTTCTTAATTTCTGTTTATCTTCCAACAAATCAGACTCTGCTAATTTTACTTGATCTGGAGATAAAAAAATCTCATCAACATTTGATTCTTCTATCTTTTTAAGTGCTTCTCTTATATAGCTCATTAAAAATCCTTATTTTTATTTATTTATTAAATTATTTAAACATTTTATTTGTTTTTCTTAAACCGTATTTTTTATAATAAGAATCTATCTTAGATAACCATTTTTCATATTCATTTTTCAAAAAAGAAAATTCTTTTAATAAATAATTTACTGAATTAATTTTTATTTGATAATCAAGTTCAGGATTATCTCTTTCTAATTCTTGTGCAATATTTTTTTCATCATTATCCCAAAGAAGCTCTAAAAATCTGTAAAATGCTAACTTATTTTTTTCTTCATCAAAATATTTTTTCATTAATTTTATAAGTCCCATAAATGACCAAAAATTATTTATATCTTCATCATTTGGTTTAATTCCAAAAATCATTTCAAATATTTTATCTATATCAGTGTAATATATGCTTTCATCTGTTTTTAATTTTCTATAAACAAATTTACCATCTTTTTGAACATGTTTTCCATCGCAAATTAAAGGCTCATAAGCAATTCTAATACCTCTTGAAACACTAAATTTTAATAAATGATTATCGCGTTTTTTAGATTTTGAAATTTTCTTTTCCCAATTTTCACAATTTGCTGAAGGTGTTACAAAAATAGCATTATCTGTGTATGATGATGCATACGCTAAACTTCTTAATAAAATTTTATGAAATACAGCTTTTACACCTATTTTTAAATCTTCAATAGACGCACAATGACTAAATTTACTCCACATTGTTGGAATATATTCTTTTTTATTTATTATGTTTTTTTCTTCAAACTCAACAAATCTGAAATCAACTTGAACATAAATACATTTGTCTTTTTTGTAATAATATTCAAATAAAGCATTTATTTGTTCACCGATACTAGAAATACTAGGTTTATTATTTCCTATGTATGTAAAATTTTCTATCTGTTTATTTTCAATATTTTCAAGAAATTCCCAAAGTTTTTCTTTTAAATTTTTAGGAACCATAATATCTATATCACCAATAAAAGGTTTCAATTCTAAAATATTCGAAGAAACATCATTTTTCATTAAAAGACTTGCTGATCCGTCAAAAACATATCCATCATCTATTATTCTTTTAGTTTTCCAAATATATTCTCCATTTTGTTTAAAAAATAATTCATCTAATTTATAAAATAATTTTTTGAAATCCCTTTGAAATTTTTTAAGACCTAATTCTTTTACAGGTATTTTTTGCGCCTTAAATCCTTTAACTCCTAAATTTCCACCCATTTTAACCCCTTTTAAGATTTTTAAACCATTCCTGTTCCCATAATTGATTATATGAAACAGCCATTTCTTCTCTGCTTTGTCTTTCTTTTTTAAATTTTCTTATTATATCATGTATAGATGAAACTACTATTGTTGTAAAAAATCCATGTGCTCCAACCCATTCTTTTTCATCTTTTAAAATTTTTTTACCATTTTTTTGATAATAATTTTTTTGAGTCATTTTTGGATTAAACTTATACCAATGCTTTACAAATTTCTCATAAGCTAAACCTCGAAATTCATCTTTCCATTCAGGTGAATAACCTGAATATTTTCTTGATGTTAATGTATGTTCTAATACATCTAAAAAAGCTTTCACTACTTCGTCAGATGGATTTTTTCGTTTTCCTTCAAGCCTTTCTTTACTTTCTTTAATAAGTAATTTTGTTATTTCTTTATCATTAAAATATTCCATTTTAATTTCCTTTTCATTGTGATTACAAATTGTTTATTATAAAATTATTAATTATAAAATTTGTAAATACATCAATTTACTTATTCGGGCCTCTCTGGTGAAAAAATTATAATTTGAAATAAAAATATATTTCAAATTTGTAAAAGCCTCTCAGAGAGGCCCTGATAAATAAATTATCAAAACCAATATAATTATAACATGTTTTTGCTAAAAAGTAAAATTATAATCAATAATTTTTTTCCTTTAATAAAAATTATCATTTAATTTAATTCACTCATCTGACTAAAATACATTGTTGTATTTTTTTAATATTAATAATATTCAAATTCAAAATTTATTTTTTTAGCTAATTTTTCTAATTGCTTAGTCAATTTGCCACTTTTTGGATATTCTACATTTTTGTTAAATTTTTCTTTTATTATTTTTTTAAATTTATTAAAACTTGATTTTTTTATTTTTTTAGGTTTCCATTCAGACGGATGCACAACTTGATCTTTAAAATTGTTTTTGTTTTTATATTTTTTTATATATATAGAAATTTTTTTTAAAACATTTTCTAATTCAATTTCTTCTTTGTATTTTTTAGATGAACGTAAAAATTGATTTTCTATTTTTCCTAATAAAATGTTACAATCAGAGCATATCACTCCTCTTATTAACTTGTATGTTTCAGGATAAAGAGATTTGTGAGAACTATGAATATGATCTACAACAGCTTCTGAAAAATCAATTGTTCTCCCACAAATCTCACATTTAAAATTGTTTTCTTTTAATTTTTTTTCTCTAAACGATTTTAATTCAGACTTTTTTAAAAATTTCATTTTTTGACTTTATTTGTATATTTTTTTATTTTATTAATCTCAATATTCTTTCTTCAATTTCATTTGTTTTTTCTTCTTCTTTTATTTCAAAAGAAATTTTTTCTTTTTTCATTTCTTTAATTCTTTTTTCTATTACATCTAAATTCAATTTTTTTAATTCTTGCGCTTGACTTTCAGAAATTTTGTATTTTTGAATTAAAAATTTGACTTTGAAAGTTTCTGCTTCATTTTTTAATTTTTCTTTTTCTTTTTCAAGTTCTTTACATTTTTTTTCTAATTCTAAATTTTTTTCTATTTTTTCTTTTAATTTTTCATTTTCTTGTAAAATTTCTTCAAAAGCTAAAAATTTTTCAAAAAAATTTGGATTTTTCAAAAGTTTTTCAAGTTTCTCAAAGAATTTAGGATTTTTTGATAATTCCACAAGTTCTTCAAAAAATTCAGTATTTTCCATGAATTTATCATATTTTTCAAAGAATTCAGGGTTTTTTAGTAATTTTTCAAGTTTCTCAAGGAGTGTAGGATTTTTTGATAATTCCATGAGTTCTTCAAAAAATTCAGTGTTTTCCAAGAGTTTTTCAAAATTTTCAAGTTTTCCAAGCTTTTCATTAATTTTTTTATTTTCTTCTAGTTTTTCATGTAATTTTTTAATTTTCTTGATAAGATGTGTATTTTTTTCTTTTTCATGAAGAACTTTTTCACTCAAATTAATTCCGAGTGTTTTTAACATTTTTTTCAAATTATCTATGTAAATCTTGTAAAAATCTGAATTTTTTTCTAAATCTTGAACTTTTTTATTCAAATCATTATTGTTTGCGATTAAATCATAAAAGAATAAAATACTTGATTCAATCACTTTTTTAAGAGATTCTTTTTTAGAATTTTCATCATCATTTATAGTATCTAAAAAATTACGAATTTTATTCGCTAAAGTTTTTAAAGACTCACTTGAAAATTCATATGATTCTATTTTATCTAAAACTTTTTTCACAACATCAATATCATGTTTTTCAAATTTGTTATCTTTATCTAATATTTCAATCAATTCTTCATATTCTTTTTCAAAATATTTGTTGTATCTCAACAATTTAGTTAAAAGTTCAACAAAAGACAAAAATGTTTTTACAAATACCTCATCAAACTCTTTTTCTTTGTTATTTATTTGCTCTAACAATTTTTTATTTTCTTCTGATAAAACTTTGATAGCTTCCTTAAATTTTGTTTTTAAATCATCATTATTTTTTTCTTCATTTATTTCTAAATTTTTATTTGTGTTTGAATTTGAATTTTCAATCAACAATTCACACAATCCAAAATCACATTTGTATTCTTTACTTTTTTCTTCAAGATATTTTAAATCTTCTTTTAATTGTTCTGTTAATTTTATTTCACTAAATCTTGCATTTTTTATTCCAGGAGTAGCAACAACATCTAATGTTACTAATTTAAAATCTTTTTCATCAATAACAAAAAGTTTTTTGCCTTTATATTCAAAAAATTCATCTTCTTTAAAAGATCCATATGCTCTTGTAGAAACAGCAGGTTTTGCTCCTGCTGAAAGAATTGCTTTTAAAGTTCTTCCAGCTTTTGTATCTAAAATATAAAATGTTGCTTCATAAATTCCTGAATTTTTTGTTATCTCTTTATATTTTATTTCTTTTAATAAATGCGATGCTAATTCTTCTCTTAACATATCATCATAACTTAAATCTTCTTCAGGATGAGAAAGCATTCCTACAACCATTTTGTTTTCATAAGCTTCTTTGAATTGAGGATCTTTTTTTAAAGCATTATCCCATGCTTCTTTTGTATACAATCTTCCATTTCTTGAAATACCGAAAGGAACACCGGCGCCAAATGCATGTTTAACTTTAAAAATACCTAAAACACCTTTTGGTATTTCACCTAAATCACTCAAATCACCTGATTCTTTTATATCATTTAAATCAAAAAATTCTACATCATAACTTTCAAATGTATCGAAAAGTCTTTGCATTATTGTCCTTTGTTTTTATTTATATTTTTATTATATTTATTAATAATAAAAAATATTTTGTCTTGTTTTGTGTTTATGTTTTTTAATTCATTTAATTCTTCTACAACTGTTTTGTCAACATTTTTATCATTAGATAAACCATTTATTTGTCTAACTTCATAAAGAAATTGATTTTCATCTATAAAATAAATAAAAATATCAATTATTCTAAATAATATTTCTTCATTTATTGTTCCATTAATATATGCTTTTAATAATTCAATTTCTATTTCATATGAATCTTCAAGGAACTTAAAGAAAATCTCTAAAAATTCTTCAAGAGCTTCACTATCTTTTTCAAAATATTGCATTTCTATAATTAAATGAGTTTTAATATTATTTAGTCCTAAAAGAATTGAAGCTATATCATCTAACGAAATTTCTATTTCTTTATTTGGATATTCTTCTTTTTTTAATAATCCTAAATCACTTTTTGTTAGATGTGTTGCCAAAAAATTCCCAAGGTTTCTGTGAAACCTTTTTCCTTGTGTTGATTGATGCCACTTTTGAATGGCTTTTTTCATTTTATATGCATTTCTTCTCCAAAAATTTTTTGCTGCAAGAGATTTTTTTCTATCTTTTATATTTTTTGCAATTAACTGTAATTTATTTCTTATAATTGAATCATTTAATTCAAGAGCTTCATAATATAATCTATCAATTTCTTCTTTAAACTTCATCTTCTTCCTTTTCATCAAATTCAAATAAATTGAATCCCATTATATTCTTAAATTGAGTATTCATATATTTAGTAAATTCTTTTTCATTAACTTTGATATTTTCTTTATCATGTAAATCGTTAATAAAATTATTAATATTTTCAAAACTTGCAACTAAAATATCTACTAATTCAATTTTTTGAAGAGCTTCATAATCTAATGTATTATTCCAAACAATTTCAATATTTTCTAAATAAATATCAGTAAATCCAAGATTTTGAAGATGAATTGTATATATTTGCTTCAATCCAAAAGAAATAGCATCCTGTATCATTTTTAATTTTTTGTTATACATGTTATACGATTTTATAATATCTGATTTCAATAAATCAGATTCTTGAGTAACAAGACTAGTTGGCATGCCTAATGTTTTTAATGCTAATATTCTTAAATCTTCAATTTTTTGCTGTAAATTTTCAAAATCATTTTCATTATTAATATCTTGTGATTCCAATGAACCTTTATCATTCCATACAGGAATAACTTTGACAGAACCTAATTTTGATTGAATATGACGTAATAATTCTTCAGGACTAGAATAATTTTCATCATTTATCATTGTTTTATCTATCATTTTTTGATAAACTCTCGCTATTTCAAGTGCTTCAGCGGGTTTTGTTCCTGCTGGAATAGATACACCAACAATTTTAGTTTTTTGAAGTTGTTTGATTAATGCAATAGGATAAAGTTCTTCTAAAAATTTTAATTCTTTGAGTAATCCAAAAATAGGATACAAAATTGATTGACCCATTCTTACATATAAAATTTTGTCATCTAAACCATTTATTTTAACTTTAATTCTGTTAGATGGTAAATGAAAATAAGCATAATTTGAATTTTGAACACTTTTTAATTTCTTCTCTTTTTTGTCGTATTTTAAAAAATAAGAAATATTACTATCTCTGAAAACTGGAATTATTTTTGTTATATCAACATCATCATGAATATTTATAATACCTTCGCCACTTTTTACATCTAGTCTCAAAAATGTTTCACCATAATTTAATATATCAGCTGAAATATCTAAAACAATCTTTTTAAGATTGAATTCATGAGTAAATTCTTCTAATAATTCAGTTAAAGTATTATCTTGTTGAGAATTTATAATGACTGTTGGCCTAAAAAAATCATTATCAATAGTAGGTGTAAATGCATCCTCAATAATTCTGTTAACAATTAATTGCGATAAATAAAAATCTTTTATTTCATCAATTTCTTTTACTAATTCTTCTTTATTTCTTGTTATGTTAAAAAAATTAGCAATTAAAAATTTATTTACAGTGGTATCACCTTTATAAATATCTATTTGCTGAAGTGGATTAATTTGTGGTAATTCATGATTAAAACTCGTATTTTGTAATGATTTTTCTATATTTTTTCTAAACAATTTTGAAAAAAATCCATCAAAAAACATTTATATATCCTTTATATGTAATCATAAATATTTTCTATTTTTCCTTTTAATAGATTATTATAAAAATCATTTTCTTCAACTTTCATTTCAGTTTTTACAATTTCTATATCTAATTGTTTTTCCAATTCTTTGAGATAATTTTTCTCATAAAATTCTTTGTATTCTAAATCAAGAATAGCTGAATAAACTTGACAAACAGCATCTGCTATATCTTTACTACCAGGAGTTCCATCAGGAAAAGTATCAGGGTGATCAATTTTTTTCTCATTTTCTTTTAAAAATATTAATTCTTTCTCTAACAAACTATTTTCAGGTAAATCAATTAAGTTTTCATAAAGAGCATTTTTTAAAGCATAATATGAATCTTTTTTTCTGTCGACAGAATGTTGTTTTGCATCAAACCCTAAATCTTGCATTATTGTAATAAAATCATAAGATTGAAACGTATCGGCATAAATTTTTGCTATATGTATTCCAAATTTTTCTCTTAAATCTAATATGAATTTTCTAATTCTAGAAAATTTGATTTTTTGCCCTGAGGCAGGTGTTAATGCAGTAGCAAAAATTACATCAACATATTTTTGATTGTTTTCAATTTTTTTGATACATCCTAAAGCAATACCTAGTTTATCATTACTATATGCTAAGTCTAATCCCAGAACAAACTGTTTACCTTTATAATTATTTAATAATTCTTTTAAAATTTCAATATTGAAATAATTTATCAATGGAACATTGTTATCATATTCAATGATACTTGTCGTAGGATTTTTATGTTTAAATGCTTGTGTTATAACAGATTTATCACTTATAAAACTTGAAGAACTTATAACAGGAATACCTAAAATATCACCTATTGCTTGGCGCAAATTTTGTTTAAAACTTAGATAATAATCATAAGGAACTTTTTCTATTTTATCAGGATATTTATTTTTGTAATATTCTAATTCATCACCTTCCAAAATTTTAGGTTCTAAATTATAAGTTCCTGTAAATACGTAGAAATATTTGTCTGAAAAATTTATTTTTTCTTTTAGAACTTCAAATTGTTTTGCATTTATCAAAAGTAAAGGATTTTTTATTGTTGATTCATTTTCTTCACTAGTCAATGAGAATTTAATTTGTTCAATTAATGAAGTATCTGTATCAGCTGATGAAATAATTAAAATATGTCCCGGAACATATTTTTTACCTTTGTTCTCAGAAAGAAACCTTGACGGAAGCCTATTAATTGCTTCTGTTACATATGCTAATGCTTGTTTTGGTTGAGGATGTCTATTCAATTCGTCCATTAAAATACTAAAAACTGCTCTACCAGTTAATTGACGTCTATATGGAGAAATTGGAAGAAGATCAATATTTTTCTCAAACATACTAGTTTTTGTTTTGTTATTTAATTTACTTAGAAAAAAAGGACTATTTCTTATCATTCCTAAAATAAGTGCAAAGTTTATTGTTTCTGAGTTTTCTTTTGTTGAATTTGAAACTATAAAATCTATTTTTGTATTATGAGATAATTTATAAAATGCTTGTGGATTTTCTAAACATAAAACATGAGCTAAATCATAAAGAAAAATAATGTTTGAAACAGTTGTTTTTCCTGTAGAAATTGCGGATGTATTTAAAATAATGTAATTATCTGTATATGCATTATTTCTGATTTTATTCAACTCTGGAAATGGCGTTGGAAACATTTTCACAAGAGTCTCTAACCAATACTTATAAATTGATTTACCGTTGTTAAATGTTTTTCCAAGATAATAATCATCACAAATAAATTCAATAATTGTTGGAGGAGGTTCTGAATAACCGTGTTTTAATGCATAACTATTAAAAATTTTTTTTATTTCATCTTTGTTTATCATTTTATCCATTGACATTAAAATCCTTTATTAAAATCCTTTGTCAAATTCTTAAAGCTTTTAATTTTGTTGGATTTATTCAAAAATTCTTCTTTTTTTAATTTCTTTTTGAATTTCTTTTAATTCTTTTGTTTTTCCTGAATTTTTAAATTTTTGCTCTTTTTCAAAAAGTTCTTTTGTTGAAAGATTTTTAACATTCATCTATTTTCCTTTCCAATTTGGAATATTTATTCTTTTAACTTTAATACGTTTAGTTTTATGCAAATAATTTCTTGGCTTTTCTTTAGCTATATATCTTACTAATTTATACAAATGTTTTACTAATTGAGTTACTAGTTTAGGGTTTCTTATATGAGGATAATGAGTTATAGCGTATTGTATCCATGCTTTGAATTCTGGTCTATCATCTATAACAGCATCTTTTGTGTGTAATGCATAAGCAAAATAAAACATAAATGATGGATCAGAAGAAAATACTCTAACAGGTAAATTATAAAGTTTTTGAAATGTTTTGATATTTTTTCTATAAGGAAATTCAATTGCAACTATGTAAGTATTTCTTTTTATTCCTTTTTTAGTTTTATATTTAGCACCTTTTATAGAAAAATATAATTCTACCCAAACTTTTACTTTTTCATCAGCTGATTTATAAAATTTGTAGTCCCAACCTAAATATTTAGGTCTAGAAACACGTTTATATCTTTCACTAATAGGAATTTTAAAAAAAGGCTCTTCTGTCATTTTTATTAATGTATATAAATCTAATTGAGGCTGTGGTTCTAATGGAAAATTTATTCTCATTTTTTATCCTATTTTTTAATTAAATCTTCTAAGCATTTTTGATATTTTTTAATGTTGATATCATCAAGAAAAACTATACTGTTTTTTCCAAAAAATCCAACAATATTATCTTCATCATCATAAAAAAATTCTTGAAATTTTTCTTTTAAACAATTGTTTATAAAATATATCAATAATTCTTCAGGTAATTCACTTAAATCAATTTTTCTCATTTTAAACCCTTATTTTCTATTTTTAATTTCTACTCTTTTATCTATCCATCCTCTTATAAATTTTTTTGCCCATTTTGAACCATGTGTTTCTTTGTGAGAAATAATATCATTTTTAAGAGTGTCATTATTTTCTGCTAAAGCAATGTAATACATTCCTTGAATTATATTTAAAATGTTGTAAAGAGATTTATAAAATTTATAATTATTTATAAAATTTATTGTTTTTGGACCTAATATACCATCCTCTTTTAAAAGTATATTTTCATTTAATACATTAAATGCTCTTTGTAAGTTTTTAACAGCTAATTTTGGATTACCTGTATTAACAGTAAACTCAAACAATTCATAAGAAATTAATTTATTTTTGATTTTGTCAAAATTGTATTTTTTATAAAAATGATTATAATAAATATTTTTTACATCTTCAAATGTTAAATCTTCTACTTTTTTGTTAATTTTTAACATATCTAATGTATTTTGAGTAATACCATAATTTGTTTTTCCTCCTGGATCAAATTTATTGTCAGAAAATTTTCCTTCTATTCCTAATAACTTTTTAAGTATCCATTCAAACTTTTCATCCATTATGTTCCTTTATTTCATTTTTATTTCATTTTTAATTCAATATTATTTTTCTGACAATATTCTTTTAATTCGTTAAGTAATGATTCATTTTTGTTATAATATGTTATAAGGGTTAATTCTTTTATATTTTTATACTTTTTAAAAATTTTTAATTTTTCAATTAATAAATTAATTTTATTGTTGTATAATTCATCAACAACTTTATCATAATTTAATATAAAATAGTTTTTATTAAAAGAATCAATTTCATATACTTCATACAATGTATGATGTAATAGTAATGTCAAAAAATATCCTAATTCAATAAAATAATTTGTAGGACTATTAAATGTATAATTTGTATTAATTATTTTGTTTAAAAATTCTTCAAATAAATATTTATGCATTTCTTTCCAAATTTCTATAAAAGTTTGATCAAAAATTTTTTCATTTTTAAAAATTGACATCATAATTCTATTTCTATAAAGTGCAAAAATTTTTATAATTTGTTTTACATCAGATTCATTCAATTTTTTTACTAATCTTTTCTCAAAAAATTCAATTTCATCGCTTCTTAAGTATTTTTTATTAATTTTATTAAGAATATAATTTATTATATTTTTATTTTTATTAAAATTATCTTGTGAAACTAATGTCAATAAATGTTCAGTATCTATTAAAAATACAAACCACGCGTCGTATTTAGCCAAAATTATTTCTTTGGCAGTTTTACTGAATTCATGAATTGGATTTTGATAAATTTCTGAAAAAACAGTGCTTTGACTAATTTTAAAATGAGAAAGAACTTTAGAGCTCTCAGCTCTGAATTTTATATTATTTTCTATATGTATTTCAGGCATATAAATCAATTCATTAAGCATTTCACACCTTTAAACCATTTATTGTATAGAACATAGGTTCTATTTTATTTTTTAATTCTTGAATTTCATTTTTAATCGCAAATAATTCTTTATTTAAGTTGCTTTTTTCTAAATTAGACATATCACGATTTCTTTCATATTTTTCTATAAGATCTTCAATTTTTTTAGAAAGTTCTTCTATTTTTAATTTTATTTGATCTAAAACATTTTTGTTTTCTAATTTTGTTAAATTATTTTTATTTTCTATTTCGTTAAAATAATGTTTTAAGTCTTCAATTATTTTGATAATTTTTTCAAAGTCATTTTTGCATTTATTTGTGCAAGAATGTTCTATATTTTCAATACTTTTTGAAATAAAATCAATTTTTTTAATTATATTTTTTATTTCATTTGACATTGGTAAAACATAAAATTTTGAAATTAAAAAAAGACTTCCTGCAATAATTATTATCATTATATCTGAAGGGATATTCTTATTTAAAAAGCTTAAAAAAGATAAAATAACACCATCCATAACGTTTTTCCTTAACTTAAAAATATTTTATTTATTTAACCCCCTTAAATACCGATTCATTTTTATTTAACAATTTATACAATCTATTAGGACTTGTTTTAGATGGTTCTATTGGAAATAACTTATTTATTCCTACAATAATTAGTGCTTTTGTAACCCATTCAGAACAAAAATATTTATCTTCTCTGTCTGAAATAGGACTTATAAATCCAAAAATACCAAACCAGTCGTATTTCAAACCTTGTGTTTGTTCAAAAAAATTTAAAAATTTTTTGTAATCTTTTTCTGTTATTTTTAATGTTAAATAATCCCATGTATTTTTGTCATAAATATGTTTTTTCTTTCTAACATGTCCATCTCTTGGAGATGTAGAATACATTTCATTTTCTACGATTAATTCTACATGAGAATATAAACCCTTTGTCCACCATGCTATTATTTTATCAATCCAATTGGCTTTTGGAGCAGTTTTTTTATAAAATGCAATTTTAATTGTTTTCATTAAAAATCTCCATGATTATCAGTAATATTATTTTTCTTTTCTAAATAACGAATTCCTGCACTTCCTAAAAATATTGTTACTAAAGCCATCATATTAGTTGTCAAATAATCAGGAATACTTATTTTAATATCCCAAATAGACAAAATAGAAAAAATAACAGGATATACAAGAACAACATACAATAAACCTAATGTGACTCCCCAAAATCCAACTGGTTTCCACGTAGCATTTAATTTACTAAGAAATTTTTTAAAATTTTCTTGAGTCATTGTCTTTCCTTCTTTTTCTTTATTATTTCTTCATCAAGTTCATTCAATAAAACATTGAAAGGTTTATTTTTTGTTAATTCACCTTTTGCAAAAGTTATGTTATCTAATTTTTCTATTTTAGAAACTTTGTTGATATCATGTTTGTGTAAAATTAATACAAATTTATCTCCTCCTATTCTAAAAGGAAGAGCTGATGTATCTTTGATAATTTCAAAAATTTTATTTGTAATATTAGTTATAAAATTATCACCTTCTTTATAACCATAAGTTCTATTATATTCATGTAAACCATCTAAATCTATCAAATAAACATAATAAGATTTATTTGGATGAAAATCCCATTCAATATTTTGTATGTAATTTAAAGTATCTTCTAATTTATAACGATTTCCAAATCCTGTTAATCTGTCATGTTTTAATTTATAAATTTCTTTTTTGAGTTGATCTATTTCATTTTGAAGCTGTTGAACTGTTCTTCGACAATCCATCATTCAAGAACCTTTTATTATAAAGATTAATTTCATCTTCATAATTTTTAATAACTAATTGTAAACTTTTTATATAATGAACTAGTTTTAAAAAGCTATCTTTTTTTATACATCCATTCCATTCTTTAATACATACTTTATTATCTTTGTTATAAGCTGTTAAAATTAATTTAGGTGGCTTTTCAAATGTTTTAAGTTTTGGACATTTCTTTTCAATGTATTTATATTTTGTGATGGCGATTGTCTTTTGAGAACAACCTACAAAAAAAGAAGAAAATGATATGAAAAACATTACAAGAAAGCATGTGTATAATATTCGAAATTTTTCTTGATTTCTTGGACCTTTCATAATTCTACCTTGTATTCTACATTATCTGTTAAATTAATTACTTTATCAGCTATTTCTTTTTCAGATTTAGAAACTTTTTTAATATTTTCAAGTTCTTTTTCTTTGACATTTTCTTCAAATTCTTTTATATTTATTTCATTTTTATATTGTTTTTCTTTGACTTCAAGTTCAGAATCTTTTGCAGATAATTGTTCATCTTTAATATGAAGTTCATTTTGTTGTTTTTCTATTTTGTTTTCTTGTAATTTATTTTTTATAAAAAGTATCCCAGCAATTAATCCTAAAATCCCTGTTAAAAACTCCCAAATTTTACTAAATATATTCATTTTTTATTTCCTTATGAAGGAATTACTGAATCTACACATTCAATTGAATTACAATTTAAAATAGCATCTTTTACTTTACGAGCTTGATGATATATTTTACCTACTTCATTACTTGCTTTCAAAGTTAAATCTTTAACATCTTCTGGTGTTAATGTAATTGTATTATTGTTTGCATCAATTATGAATAAATTATCAACTTGTCCTATTAAAACTGAAATAGCCAATGCCATCATTGTTGATTTATAATCTTCTGTTAAAATAAAATGATATGTTTTATTTGTTGAAGGCTGAACCCAATCAAATCCTTGTGCTATTAAATCATTACGTCTTTTATTGATTATATCTATTAAAACTTCTTTATATCTTTGTAAAGTTCTTTCATCATCTATAATTATATTTCCATTTTCATCTAACTTATAAAAATAATCTATATCTTGTTTGTTAGGATATTTAGGAAGAGTATCTTCATCAACATAAATATATTTTATTTTATCAGTTGAATTTTCTTTTACAAATTTTTCTTCATCGTGCACTTCTATTTCAACTTTATATAATAAATTATCTTTTATTCTGAAAATCATTGTTTATCCTTACAAATATTTTAACATTTCATTGTATAATAATTTTATTTCATTTTCAGTGCATTCTTTTTCAAAAAATCTTAATTCTTCTATGTTTCCTTTATACCAATCATTTATTGATGTTTTACTATCTCTATCTGCTGCAACTAACATTGGTAATTTAACTTTAGTTAAATCTGTTTTCAATTTAGTAGAGACAACAAGTTTACCATTTACATAAAATCTTCCATCAGTTGTAAATGCTAAATGTGTCCATTTACCCCATTCAACAGGAACACCATAAAAATCTTTATTATTTTGTATTACATACCATTTTTTTGAATTATTATGAACCCAAATTGAAAAATAATTATCTCCATTTTGAGATAAATGAAATAAACATCCATAAGAGCCATATGGTTGTTCAGGTTTTGCCCACAAAGATACAGTTCCTTGTGGTTTATCAAATTTTATATCTGTATAACAGTAATTTTTGTTAACAAATGAGGCACATTTTCCAACAATTCCTGGCTCATATTTCATGTCTTGAACAGATTTAAGATTATAAAGTCCTCCACTATCAGCTATACTTCCATTGAATTCATAAAGAAATTTAGCAGTTCCATCTCTAAAGAAATCAACTATTCTTGTTGTATCTGCACAAATTATTGTATCTTTGTTGGAAATCCAAACATATTTATTTTCTATTAATTTATTTTGTAATGTAAATATTTCATTTGTTTTATAGTTATACCAAGTAACTCCAGGAACTTCATATCCATTTTCAGGAGATGGATTTTTATCAGATACTATATCATATAATAAAGGTTTAATATTTTGAAGAAAAGTTAAATATCCTTTTTTAATTGCTGTTGCTGCTGCCCAGTTTGATGGAATATTTTTTTCTACTCTGTAAATTTCCCAATTATCTTGTGACTGGATTGCTATTTTATCTCCCACAGAAAACTTATCTAATCCGGTCACAAATCTATTATCTAAAATCTTTTTAACCATTTATTATCCTTAATCAATGTAATTGATTTTATATGTTCCAGAATTATTAAATTTAATACTTAAATTATTTTCTGTGAATCTTATATCATGAGTTTCAGTATCATCTTTGTAATAATTTTTTGTATTAACTATAGCACCTATATAATTTAATCTTTTATCTTGATCTATCTCATGATAATCAAAAGTAATTGCAAAAAATAAATAATCAGGAGATTTTTCTTCAAAGAAATTATTCCATTCAGTTTCACCTAAATTCAAATATTCTTTTAAATCAATACCATTATTTTTTACCCAATCAATATCATTTTTTTCATAAATATTTAAAATTTTTGTTCCAACTAATTGCCATTTATTATATGTTGTATCCCATTTATACCAATTTTTATTATCACGAGAAATTAATGTATAAAATGCTGGTTCAGAAATTGTCCAATTAACATTAATTTCATCAGCTATTAATTTTTTTATTTTTGTAAAATCTTTTAAATTGAATGGCGTCCTTTGAATTATTAATCTTGGATAAGGTAAAAATTTTATATTCATATCTAATTCAGAAATAGATGATTCACAATAAAATAATATATTAGGGTTATTTGTAAGTTTTTCAATATTAGTTTTTGATATCAACAAAGGTGCTTTTATTCCAAAGTTTATAAAATCATTAGACGTTAAATCATTTTTTGTTTTGTTTAAATTTTTCCAAAGATTTCCATCCCATGTATAAACATTATTGTCTTCTGGATTTTCTACCAAAATATATACAGTGCTGTTGATGATATTTAAACCTTGATCAACACTTGTTATCCATCCATCTGGTAATTTTATAGTAACAATAAAATCAACAAAATTTTCAATGTTACCTGTTTTTGAATCATCAACTTGAATTAACAATGATTTATCATTTTGAGAAATTATTTTAATTTCTGGCATTTTTTCATGTGATTTTGTAATTGCAATAAATCCTATATGATCGACAATACCAGTTGAATCTGTATCACCTCCAAAACCTACCCATTGATTAGTAGTTTGTGAAGGTGAACCAGAAATTTTGACTTTTTCATCAGTCCACCAACAATGTTCTACAGAAAAACCATTTGCATTAAGATTTAGATCATACATAAAATATTCAGGAAATAAATCGGGCATTTTTGTTGAACCAGGGATGGTTCCTGATGTGTTTCCAATTCTATAAGCACATGCATCACTGTTGTTATCAGTTGAAGGAATAAATTCTATAGAATTTCCATAAAGAATATATGGTCCTGTTTTTCCACAATTTGTAGCTTCAGTATATGGTTCTTGATTTCCAGCTAAAAGAACTCTTATAGGTAAATTAAATGTTGTTTTAGATCTAATTGCTGAATAATAGCAAGAACCATTACAACACGATCCAGAGTCACCCCAAGTATTAAAATTACTATCACTAATACTGTATGATGCTTTGTATTTACTTGGATCCCATTTAGTTGTATCTAAAGATTCACCATTAAAATCATCAAAAAAATCCCAAAAAGTATCTGGATTTTCTGGAATTTGACTATCATCTTTATTAACTGTCCAAATAACTTTACTTCCTGCTGGTTGTGTAATTTTAAAATGTAAATAAAAATTATTATTAGCTTTATTTATCCAATACGGTCTTCCCATTTATTCCCCTTAATATACAATAGCACCAATATTTTTAATATCTTGAAAATCGTTAGTATTGAAAGATTTTTCAAAAAATACTGTTCCATTAGAAGTGGTATTTTGTGTAGTTTTATAAAATTTATTTAACTTTAAATGCATCTGGCCATCTTGTAATACCCATTCGTCATCATAAATCCAAATTGTTTCTGTTTTATTAAAATCTGTAAAAATAACATTTACATTATATTCCGCATCTTGTTTTTTCAAAATAAAAACATGTCTATCAAATAATGTATTTTTATTTTGAAAAGGAATAATTAAAATATCACCTGAATTTACTGTAGTTTCTATTTGCTTATAAACAACATTACCAATATCTTTTATTAATCCATTTTCTTTATCTTGTTGTAAATTACCTGTCGCTGAAAAATTATTTAGAGCAACATAAAATTTTGTTTTAGTTTCATCAGTAATTAATTCATTTTGTTTAAAAGATACACCTGCTGAATATGTTTTTAAAATTGGTTCAACATCACCAGCTCTAACTTCAACAGCCCATCCATTATCAATAGCTGTTTGAATAGTTGTATTATGATCTATATTTTTTAGATTTTTTATTTTGTAAAAATTAATTTTTCCATCAATTATAACAGCAAAATGTTCTCCATCCATTAATTTATCTATTCCAGTGTTTGATAGAGATTCAAATAATAAAGTGCTTGTTATTTTCTTCATTTTATTCCTTTTGCAGTCACTCGTTTAAATTTACCTTAGTAAACTTAAACGAGCAACTGCATCAAGTTGCCCTAACCTGACAACTGTTTTAAGTTGTCTTAAACGGTCAACTGCTATAAGTTGACCTATCGAGGTCACTTTGTTGTGACCTCTGTAGATCAACTTTAATAAATAATTTTTAATGTTTCATAAACACCAACGTAATTTTCAGTTGTTCCCCATCCTGTGCTAATAGTAAAAATATTAAAATAACGTTTTCGTATTTTATAAGGCATAAATGGTGAATAATATGTATTTCCTGCTTCATCTAGAAATCTAAATCTCACAAAATAATTTGTTCTCCATTTTAATGATCCAGAATTATTTCCAAAGAAAACTCTATTTTTGTTAGTTCTATATGCTGGAACTAAATGTCCAGATAGTTGTTTAGGTGGTCTGTTATATATAGATGTTTTATTGTTAACAGATTGAGCTGGATTTTCTCTCCAAATTTCTATGTCAAAATCTAAAGATGTATTGTATTCAAAAGCTGGTAAATAAAATGTATTAAAAAATCTTTTTCTTATAATATGTTTTTTACTAAAATTATTTACATTAGTATACTCACATTCATATGTTACTAAATCCACCTGTTTTACATCAGATAAATAGTATTTTTGTCCATCAACATCAATGTATTTTGTTATCATTTTAGGTCTTACATTATCTAAAACTGTTCCATCATATTTAGTAGCTAATAATCTTCCATCAAAGAAAACTTCTGGTAAATAATATTCATCATATTCTAATGCAAAAATATCATTATTATTTTTAGTATAACCTATAAGTTTAACTTTTGTTGTATAATTTAAAGGTAATTGAGACGATGGCATATCTGGAAATGAAGTCCATTCCCAATCAGTTCCATAAGTTAAAAGAACACCATTTTTATACAATCTAACTTTACTTTCATCTTTCAAAAAGTAAAATCCAAAATCAAGAGTTTGTGATACTTCTACGTATTTGCTACCTTTTCTATAACCTTTTTTAACTTCTTTTCTTGGAATTTGTTTATCATAAGCAAATGCCACACCATCATTATTCGTGGCATTAATAGACATTATTTGTGTTATATCATCAAAAATTGAAACATCTTTAAAATAATCTGCTTTTAATCTAGTATTATCATGAATGTGTAAAAATTTTTTATTCAAAGAAACTTTTATGTTTGGTTTATCAAATTTTTCCCCAATAACAAAATTTAATGAATTTTCAGTAGAATAAGGGTTTCCTATCCAAAGAGTTTTATCAGAATAAACTAATCCACAATTTTGATATTCAGATACATAAAAATTTTGACCTAAATGACTTATGTATGTATTATCTGTATATGGTGTATTTGATGTTGTTGCTACTATTCTGCTACCAGCATAATTATCAGTAGAATTTGTGTTTTCTAAATTAATTTGTGTAATACCATAATCGTCATTTTTAATTTTTATAATTTGAGCATTTGATTGAATTTCTTTGTCTTTAGTAATTTTCCAATAATATTTTGTAGATGTATTGTCTCCATTATCATGATTAGCATATAAATATGATTCATTGTTAGTAATTTTTAAACCTGTTCCTTCAAATAAATTATTTCCTTGGACATAAGCATTTATAAATTTATTACCAAAATCAATTGTAAAATCATTTGAATCAGTTCCATTGTTTACAAATGATAATTTATAATTAGTTGTTAAATTAATAGTTGTATTTTCAGATAATGTTCCACCTAATTTTACTGTTCCTGAATTCTCTGTTAAACCATTAGTAAAATTATAATTTTTTGATTTTCCAGTAACATTATCAAATAAAATATCGTCTGTTCCAATTTTAGCCGGTTTTCTAATTTGCCAAATAGTATTTTTGTTGTTGTTACCTTCACCAACAGCTACAAGATAATATGAAATGTCTATTCCATTAGGAAAATCTGGATGTCTTTCTAATGCTTTATCTTTGTATAAATATATTCCATTCTCTTTTGGATTTGTTTGACCTGCTAAAAAGATAACATCGCCTTCTTGTGTTTCAATACCATCTATAATATAAGGACCATTTTGAATACCAATATCATAATTTGTATCAGCTTTTAATCTTACTCTAATTGTTCCAGCTCTAGTATTCACGAAACTGTAAGGAACAATTTCACCCCTTTTAGATAATCTGTTTTCAGAATAAAAATCATCAGGATTTTGTAAATAAAAATTTGTAGCACTTCCAACATACAAAGCAAAATAATCTTTTGTCAAATAACCAGTTAATTGTTTATTTTTATTATTTGGATCTACGTATTGAAAACCTGATATGCCATTCCCAAAAGACCAATCAGCGTTTGGTTGAGTAGAACTTGGATGATGAATTATTAATTGTTTATCTTGTGTATTAATAATAGTATCTTTAGTTAAATTTCCACCTAATTGAATAGTATCATCATTAATTTCAATACCATTATTAGCTGATAAATTTGATTCAAATTTTGCTTCTTGCCAATTAGTATTGTCTGATAAATCTCCATTACCTGAATCTATCAATTGATAGAATTTACCATCTTCTTTTAAATAAACTAACATACCCCATTTTCTTTTTAATTGAGGTATGTTATCTCTTTCAATAGAATTTTCTACAGTAACATATCCACCTATTAAATTCTTATCTTCAAGTAATCCAAAATTTCCTCCAGGTTCAAAAGTTCCTGTAATTTTTATTCCCATTATTCCCTCGCTTATGTAATTTATAGAATATTTTAAATCATATAAATATTTAACAAATAAATACGTTATCAGAACTTATTAGAGCTTATCAGATGTGCTCTATTCATCGAATTTTATTTTAAAATATAAATTATAATCAAATAATTAAACATTCACCAGAGTCCTCCAGAGAGGAAAATAAATTGTATATCATACTTATGATATTTTTGAATGTAAATCAGATGTTTGTTTGTATGTTGTTCTGTATACTTTATAAGAAAGAGTTACACCAAAACTATTTGTAATATTTATATTATCTAATTGTGTATAATCAACTCCAAATCCTGTATCTTTATCTTTCCATTCAGAAATACTTCCAAAACTATCTGGAAATAAAATATAATAATATTCTTCTTTACCACTATTTATATAATTGTAATCACCTGAAAAATCAGATTTTAGTTGAGATGAAAAATTGTTTTTAACTTCATTTTCATTAACTACAGAATTTACAGAATTACCCCAATAAACTCTTGCTCTCCAATAAACAGTGAAATTTCTACTAAATGTTTGATTTTTTGTATTTTTTGCTTCAATTTTCCAAGTATAAGAACTATTAGGTGTTGTTTTAACTTTGTCCAAACCTATATCTAAATCTTCAGTTCCATCATTTGCTAAGTTTTCGCCTAAAACAGTTGATGCATTTACATCAGTTATTTTTATTGTATTATCAATTATATTTTCTTGATGACTAGTTGTCCATTTGAAAGTTCTGATGCCACCAGTAATTTTATCACCAACTTCTAAAATTGTTGGTTGTAAATCTATATAAAATGAATTAAATTTTGGATATTCATAAGGATATAATATCATATTTAGAACTTCACAAGGCGTTAAACCACTAATAACTGTTCCAGATTCAAGTCCACCATGATTTGTTGGAACAGGATCACTTTTATCCATTACACAACTTCCTGTTCCTCCACCAGATGTATTTGAACCCTTAAATTTGAAAAAATAATAAGGATTTGTTATCATAAAATCTCCTTAATAACCTACAGCCATAGGTATTAATGTAATTTTAGCATCTCCTGGAGAATTTATTGTTCCACCACTAAATTTGCAATTTACTCTTAGTAATTCTTCATTTTCAGCAATTGGAATCATAATTCTATATTTACCAGATTTTGAAAAAACTTTTTTATAATTTTTAACTGTTTCAGGTGTATCTTCATATTGCATTGGATACCAATCATCTAATCTTTTTTCATAAACATCAAATGTTAATATTAAATTAATCTCATCACCTTTTATATAATTTACATAAATAACAATTGTTGATTTTGATGGAACAGAACCTTTTGCTGAAGTATCTCCTTCATCAAGTAAATTATTTTTAAAATCATATATTCTTATCATTTTCTTTTTCCTTTGAAAAAATTGAAAAAGTTAAAATTTTTAAGTTTATTAAATTTGTTATTATAAATATAATTTTTTATTTCTATTGTTTTAACATCAATTTTGTTTTTTATCAAATTTAGTTCGTTTAAAAAAATAGTTTTTAATTCATTTATTCTAATAAATGTTTGATTAGAAAAAAAATCAATTTTATATAATAAAGAATTTATTTTTTCATCTTGTTTTTCAAAATGTTGTTTTAAGTTTTTATTTTCATCAAATATTTTTTTCAAAAAATTATATTGATAATCTAGTTTGGAAAAAATTTCATTTTTAAAATCAAGTAATTTTTTAATTAAATTATTTTGTTCAATGTTTATTGAAATTATTTTCAAAAAATTAATTTCTATTCGTGAAAATAATTTTTTTATTTCTTCAAAATGATTTTTGGAATTTTCTATTAACATATTTACTAACACATTATTTTTATTTATTTTTTCAATGATTTCATTATCTTTTTTGAATAATATGTTAATTGTTTCATTTTTTGAATTTTCTATTGATTTCTCAATTTTTTCTACATTTTCTTCTAGTTTTTTAATTTTTTCAATTTTTCTAAATAGAACTTTAAAATTTGTGTTTATACTCTCATTTAATGATAAAAATTGTTCTTTAAGTTGAGAAACATCATTTTTTATTAATTCATGAGATTTTTCAATAAAAGCTAACTTTTCTTTGAGAATTTGTTGATTTTTTTCAAGTTCTTTGAATTTGTCTAATTTTTCTATTTTTCTAAGAATTTCTGTATTTTTTAATTCATTTGCAAGATTTTTTTCAATTTTGTTTAAATTATCATCAATTTTATTAATTTCTATTTTTAATTCATTTATTTTTGATAAAAATAAGTTTTCGGAGAGATTTTTGTAATTTTTATTATTTTCATCGTTTTTTATAAATTTTTCATCATTTTTTTCATTTGATGGATTTTTATCAATTTTCATTGTTTTAATCATTTATTTCCTTTAAGACAAAATCTGTGGTTTTTTATAATAAATTACTGCAACTCTGATATCTATATCTCCAATGTTTGTTGAATCACCATTAGGAACAATATTTATTCTTACTTTCTTTTCATTTTCTTTAACTTCTAAAGGTATTCTATATTTTCCAACTAAAAGGTCTCTATTATACGTAATAATTTGAGAACCATCATCATATTGAATTGGATAAAAGTCATCAAGTTTTTCATCAAATACGTCAAAAGATATATTAAAACTGTTTTCTGTTCCTTTGTTTTTATAATTTATGTAAATAATTAATTCTCTATGATGAGATTCAAACTCTTGTGATGCCCTTGAAGAATATTCACCAACTAATTCACCAACATTATTATAAAACTTTATCATTTTAATCCTTTATAAATCCTTTTATTTATTTAATTTTTAAAAGAATTTATAAAGAACAAAGTCTCTTGAAAGAGACTTATTGTCCAAATTTTTTAAATGGATTTATTAAAAATGTAAATGTATAACTGATATGCTTTCCTATTACATCTGGTCCAACGTTCCAATTTTTCCAACCAATATTACATTTTAAACCATAATTTGTAAATGGATACTTCCATCTAAGTCTATACATAGGATACATTTTATTATTTTCATCATAAACTTCTGTATATTCAAATCCTGTTTTATCAATTTTACTGTCTAAACAATTTTCATAATCATTATTGAATTTTTTTGTAGAACATTTTGAGTTTTTAAAAGCTTTTCTAAATCCTATATGTTTAATTACTATTCCATCAAAACCAAGTTTTAATCCAAGATTATGAACAGGATTTCTTAGAACAGTCCATCTAAATCTTGTCCAAAAATTTCTTTCTCCATTAACATGTGAACGTAAGTAATAAATATCTCCATCTATTCCATCATCTTTATTACCATAAATAGCATCTATCCATTTATCTTTAAATTTGTGATTAGGACGAGATGTTTCATTTCTTGGATTGTAATTTTCAATTCTGTTTAATAATAATGTTATTCCAACAATAAATGGAGAAAAAATAATAGCTATTAATTGAATAGAAAAAGTTAATAATATTCTAATGATATTTTTTATATGTTTCATTTATTACTCCCATGTAATAGATTCAATTTCTTCAATAGTTTTTGCATTATCAAGTTGTTTTCTAAGTTCATTGTATTTGATAAATATTTCAGTTTGTGCTTGTCCAGCTCTTTGTAAAGCTTCTTTGAGTTCTGGTTTTGTTAATTCAATGATCTCATTATTATAATCAATCCAGCTAATAATTGTTGTATCATCTGGTAACCCATTAATAGCTCTGTTCATCCTATCTTGTGATTTTTCATCGCCATTAAGTTCTTTTCTGTTATTTAATGTAATTTTTATAGCTGCTGTTAATTTTTTTCTAGTTGATTTGAGAAAAGCTAGTTTACTAGTTTTGGCTTGTTTGAATAACTCTTGTTTTTGTAATTCACTAAATTCTTGCGGTGGATTGTTTTTATCATATTCTATAAAACCTTCAGGAACACTATACCCTGTCCCTTTAATTAATCTATTGTTTTCTATTTTATAAAAATATTTTAGTTTCATTATTTTCCTCCTATAACTATAACAGAAAATTTTTCGTCAAAATAGCTACTATCGCTATGTATATACACAGAAAAACTATCTATTTGATTAAATTGCCAACCAGTGTTAATTTCCCAGTGAGAACCCGGGGCAAACACAGTAACAGCAACAGCATAGTTATTATTGTTTAAACTATTTTTAAAATGAATATCATACTGCCCAACGTCAAGTTTAACTACACTATTTATATTATAACTTTCTAAAATTGTTCCATCCTTGTCAATAACAGCCCAAGCAGTAACTTGATTCTTAATCCAACTATCATCTTTCTTAATAATTTCTGTTCCAGTTGTTTTAACTAATTCACCTACTATATTCTCTACTTTGTCTGCAACTGTTTGATCTAATACATTTGTTAAATCTTTCTCAGCTTTCCTATTCTCTAAATCTAGTGTTGACGGTTGATATGGACCACCAACACCAACTTTTTTGATAGTGTTACCTTCTTTGATTAATCCAGGCATTGTTATTCTCCTTTATCTTCTTTATAAATTAATTGACCATTATCTAAATCTATAACAGAATTTTTAAGTTTTTCAATATCAGTCTCGTTATTTATCTGAGTTTCAATAGACCATTTATTTTTGTATAATTGTTGTCCAGCTTGAATTATTTCTTTTTTCATTTCTACAAGTTGTGTTTTAGTAACTGTTGTAAAACTATTATCAGCTAATCTAAATTCTACAGTATCTGTATCATTTTCTAAAATATCTAGTAAACCATTTATGTTAGTTAAAGCAACAATTCCAGCATCTATATCTTTATCAATTGTTTTACTATGTATTACTGATTTTGTTTTTCTTTTTTCAAATTCTGTTTTTAAAATTTTTAAAAGTTTATTTTTAAAATATTCTAATCTTTCTTTTTCTGTAAAGGCTGGTTCAGGAGTATTACCTTCTTCTAGCCATTTTTTGATTTCTTGATAATGTCTGTTACCTGTTTCTAATGGAACAAAAATTCCATCAAGATAATAACCTTTAAGTTCATTTGTTTCAATGTCTCTTATTTCTTTTACTTTCATGTTTTCCCCTTTTTTTTATAATTCAGCATCTAATTCTACAGTCACTGTTCCCATTGCGTCATTTGTAGATTTAGGAAAAAAGTTGCTATTACCAATAAGTGTATGTGTTTTGTTGGGTAAATAAAATTTAGTAAAACTTGTTATTATTTCAATTGGAATATCTTTTTTATCTTCATTGTCATAAGAGTAATAACTCATTCTTCCTATTGCACCAGTTTCTGGAGAAATTAATTTTATTGATGGTGTAATTCTTTTTTCTTTATATGAAATTACGCCAAATGTATCATCTGGTCCTACAGATTTCAAAATAGTTGTTGTAAATTTTTCATAATATCTTTTACATCTTTCTAATTGAACATCGTATGGGACATATTCAAAACCAGTAGCTACAGATCCTTCTTCTAATTGAATATCTTTCAAATAAATTGTTGGTGTTGAAGTATCAGGAACTATATGTCTAATAACTATCTCTAACCAAGAATTTTCTGGCTCATAAGTTGGATTACCATCTTCTTCAAATGTTGGCACTTTAAAACTTATTTCATAACGGTTAAACTCAGTATTTGTAAAAAAATTATTCAAATATATTATTTTGGACGCAGTTTTTAATTCACTGTCTGAACTATTATATTTTCTTGTTATCCAAATTTCTAAATCTTTACCATTTCCATCAGATTTATAGTCAAAAGACAGTGTTAATTCTTTACCAGAATATAAATGTAAAAATTCCAATCTCTGTCTATAATCAACATATGCATGAACACTCTCACTACCATCATTATAATTGTTAGTCATTTTTATTTTTAAACTAGCACTGTAATTATTTTCCACATGTTTACTGTATGTAGCGGCACAACCAAAAATTTGTGCAATAGCCCTATCTGCTGTATATTCTTTTTCTAATGGAACATCTTTAGATTTGGTATCAAAAGAAAAGCTTTCTCCTCTCTGCCAAATACTAAAATCACCATTAATAATTTTATTTTTAAAATTACATTGTGTATCAGGGTAATTTGATATTACCGTAATTTTATCAGACATTAAACATCCTTTTTGTCAAATTATATTCTCAAATCTTCTATAACTTTCAAAAGTTCATCAAATGTTTTACACATATTAATTTTTTCTTCAATTTCATTACTTTTCTCTCTTATAACTTTTCTTTGTGATAAAATATCTGCATATTTTTCTTTTGTTGATGTAACATCACCTCCCTCAATTTGAATTTCAGATATTTTTGAAATAACCCAATCTGTTTTTTTAAGCTGTCTTTCTGCATCCCATTTAACCGTATCTATGGCTACTTTTCTTAATTCTTCTAAATCTGTAGGAATATTCCAAATTTTATTTCCTTTTTCATTTATAAAAAAAGGATCTATATTTGAATAAACTAAATCACCAATTTTTATTTGTTTAATCATTTATTTATCCTTATGAACTAAAATTTATATTTGAAAGTAAATTAATAGGATTTCCACTTCCTGAATCTCTAACAATACCATAAAGTAAATCTGAATAAGATAATGATGATCCATCTCGTTTAGTTCCTAGAAAATAATGTGTGAGTGAAACTCTAAAAGTTCCTGCATCTAATCCAATTAAAAAGCTATCTCTGTTTTTTCCATTGAATAAAACACTATATTCTTCGTTATAATGATCATTTTTATAATAATGAATTAAATCATATATTTGTCTATCTGAAGCTTTTACAAATGGTGTATCTCCAATTTTTACTGTGCATTCTTCCAAAGTTATTTGTCCACCTGTTGTTCCTCCCCATCTTAAAAAAAATCCAACTCTATGCGAAATAGGTAATGAATTATCAACAAAATCACCTGTTTGAAATGTTACATACCATGCATAAAATGCTGCATTTTGTAAAATTATTCCATTTGTAGCATTATAGTCTTTACCATGATAATTGTATACATAACATCTATTTCTAATTACTGGCTTAGCTGTTGTATCAGTTTCATTACCAAATATTCTAATAAGTTTATTTTTCACATAAATATCATTATCAATTACAAAATCTTCACTACCTCTTAAAATAATTTTACCATATCCACCAACAGGGATACTATTAATAGCTTTTTCAATAGTTTTAAATGGTTTATCTTTACTACCATCATTGGTATCATCACCATTCCCAGCGTCTACATAAAATATTTTTTCTAAATTTTCAGCGAAAGGTAATCCTCTAATTAAATCTGCATCTATTCCACTTCCAGCTCCATCTATTTCTTTTACTTGATTTCTGAAGAAATCACTAAATTTTGCCATTATACAACCCTCCAGTCATTATGCAATGCATTGTAAATAAATTTATATTCTTTATTTTCTAAATCTAAAACAATATTTGTATCACCCATAATTGTTTCACTTCCACCAGGTTTCACTGTTAAATTATTTGTATTAAAAGTTCCTTTTACATCATTAATATAAATAGTATCACCATTCTTTGGACTTGCAGGTAAAGTAACAGTAAATGAACCACCACTCGTATCAGCAAATATATAATCACCGTTAACAGCATTATAATCAGAATTTTTATCTCTATAATTAAACTGTAATACTAAAGCATTTGCTATATGATTTTGATCAATAAATACATATCCATAATATTGTTTAAATTCTATAATATCATTTTTATTTAAGTCAATTAACCATTTAATATGTGTATTATCTTCTTCTGAAAAATGTTCACCATTGATTAACTTTACTCCATTCCTATAAACTTCAAGTGATTTTCCATCAGGATTGTAAACTCTGTCATGTGGTAATTCATAAACAGTTCCAGCAGGTATATCAGAAGTCAAAGTTACAAATTCATCAAATGCTACAACATTTGTCCCTTGAAATCCCTGCAAGTCAAAAAGAACACCATAACCATAAACAATTGTTTCATCAGATAATGAAGTAAATTTAATTCTGAAATCTGATGTTTTAGAATCCAAATAAATTCTATACGGTTCATCTACTTTTATCCATGTTGTTCCACCATCTACACTATATTCTATTTTATATTTAGAAGTATCTTGAGGCGTATTTACAAATATTTCGAATGCTGAATAACTTCCACCATCAAGTATAATATTACCTGTTTCAAAATACTGATCAGTATTATAAACAAATCTTTTATTAACAGAATCATAAGTTCCATTGTTAAAAACTAATGATGGTTCAGGATTAATAGAATTAAATACAGAATAAGTTTCTTGAGCAAAATCACTTGATGCTAAAAGAATTTCATAAATAGATGCATCATCACCACCTAAGCCACCTATAGGAACAACTTCTTCAGAACCATTGACAGGATTTAATCTTTTTGTGTAAATAGTTTGATCAGCTAAATTTACAGCTAACTCTCCAACTTCAAGTTCATTTTTGTCAGGTATTAATCCTGGTGTATTACTTCTTTTTATCAAAAATTTTATAGCCATTCAAGTCTCCTTATTTACCTGTAAAAGTGCCAGCATCTAATGTGTCTATAAAAATTAAACCATCTTCTGTGTCATTTACTATTACAAGTTTTCCCGCATGACCAGAATAACTTGAAGGTGTATCCTCAATTTCAATAAATTTTTCTATATTAACTTTAAACCATAAAGGATTTTCAGGATCATTACTTCTTTGTACGTATAATCTTAATTCTTTTGTATTTAACCAATGTGTTCCCGGATTATAACCTGTATCACTAGAAGTAGGATCAGTTTCAGATAATTTTAAAGAACCACCTACACCATTCCAAACTTTCCACCAGTTTGTATCTGATAATTCATGACCTTTGTTATTATCTTTTAAAGATTTGTATAAAGTATCAGAATTAGGATCTTTTACTATATCACCTTTAGAATAAACTTTGTTTTTATCATATATTTCAGGATTTCCTAAAAGAGCATTTATATTTCCCCAATTTAATTCAACTCTATCTCTTAATTTTAAAACATTTTCTTGTATTTGTATTAAAGGTCTATTAGTGACTGGAGCATTTATTTTTTCACCATCTATAATATATTGAGGAACAACGTATGGTAAATTTATTTGTGGCATTATTTCTCCTTAAAAACTTAATATGTAGTCTATTTCAATTCGTGTTTCATTGTCTTTGATAATTGGTTTAACTTTTCGTGTCCAAATATTATCATTTTTATCAGCTAATCCAAATTCACACCAAAGTTTCCTGTTAAAATCGGGATTAGTGTTATCATTAGCTTCATTTTCTGTTATTACAAAAGAAAATTTAATTGCCGGATAACCATTTTCATCTGTTATTTTAATTTTTGATTTGTATTCTTTACTGAAAAATGTATTGATTAAATCAGTATCTGAAGCTTTAGGTTGTTCTAAATTTGAACAATCACTTGATAAAGTTTTATTCATATCACCAATTTTTAATTTGGTGATTAAATTATCTGTGTCACCAAATGCAAGATTTCTTACAAATTCTCTTGATTGAATAACAACTATATTTTCATCAGAAAATTGATCTACTAATTTTCCTTTTTTATAAATACGAAAAATTAATGTTCCTTTCATATCAATAGAAAAATTTTTTTCGTCTTTTATTTGCATTTATACCTCCAATGTTTCTGTATAAGTGAATGTTTCATCACCATAATGAATATCTAAATCAATATTGTAAAAAGTATTTTTAACTGGATCACCATAAACTAAATCATTACGTCCATAAACTAAATTGAAAGTTCTTGTTATGCTTATAGTAGCTTTGTCATTCATTTCTAAAGGACCATATCCATATGTTAATCCACTTCCATATGTTAAATCGCTACCATAAGCTAATAAAGAATAATCTTTAACATTTTGTGTTAATAAAGCTTTAAAAGTAGTATATAAAGTATAATTATATCTGTCAATAAATAGAAGTCTTATTTTCATATATTGTAGAGCTGTGCAAAAATATAATCTGTTTTCCAAGATTTTCTTTAGAACTTCTTTAGTTTTGGTCAAATCTACAATACCTTCTAATTTATCTACATTAATATTAGCTTCTGCTCCTATGTTACAATCTTTTAATCCTCCAATATTTTCACCGTAATGATAATCATTTCCATAAAATAAATTTTCTTGTCCATAAAAAATTGTTGTTCCATCTGATTCTATTATAGATAAATCTATTCCAGCGATCTTAGTTAGATATAACAAATCTGTTAAAGTTCCTTTAAATGTAAATAACGATTTTAAAAATTCTATTGATATTTTTTCTGTTTTTATACCAGGTAATGTATTTATAATTTGTTCTAAATCTAATTGTTTTAATGTTTCATCTAAATCTTCGCCTATAATAGAAGGTTTTTTATACAAAAATTTAGATAATAATGCTGCAGTTGTATTTGTTAAATTAGGATTTATATTTTCTAGTAACTCTTTTTCTGCATCTGTATCTTTTAAAATATCTTTAAATTGTTCAGGAACCAATTTAAAAATGTCATCATTCTGTGGCAAAGGCATTTTAATCTCCTGGTTCTAAATACTCAATTTCCAAATTAAATTTATAATATGTATCCGGTTTAGCTTTTAAATTAAATGTGTCTTGATTAGGCAATACATAATCAATAGGCTGAATAATGTTATTATTTTCATCTAAAATTGTTATTTGTGCAATTTTTGATAACATTTCACCATAATAAAAAGGTTTATTTAAAACAAGTTCATATTCATTAATAATTTTCCTTATTTTATCTGTTACAACAGATTGATAATTAGGATTAACTAAGCTAATTTTTAATTTTATTGTATAATCTTCTTTTTTAGCTGGTTGTAAAATAATTTGTGTTCCAACAAGTTTATATTGTTTTATATATTTTGATAATTCTAATTGTTCGCTTCCTGAAAGCATTATAGGCTCATCAATTACATTATATTTAATATAATAACAATTCAAAGAACAACATGGAGCTTTAACAAATGGTTGTATCACAGAATTAACTAAATTATCTGAAACTTCAATTTTAAATTCACAAACATCAGTGTTATTTTGTTTAATTTCTATAAATTCTGGTTTTAATTCTATCATTATGTTAGAATCATTTTTTAAAGTTTCATATAATTTATTTAAAACACTTTCATAAGTGTCACTTTCATCACTTTTGACAGTATAAGTATTATTTTGAATAGTAATAGTATATGTTTGATTAGTTATTTTATCATCTTGTGGATATAAATTTGAAATATATGGCTTAGATTTTATTTTTTCTACCGCACAATCTTTGATTAATTCATGTGCCTTTATAATATATTCATGATCTTCTTTTGTTACCATTCTTCTCAAAGAGCTAAAATATAATGGAGCTAAAAATCTAACTTTTTCAATATTATCTCCATTAGTTCCAAATGTAGATATTTCTATTGGTATAACTCTTTCATCTAATTGTAAATCTTGTAATTTTACATCTAATTTTCCATCTGTTTCTACCCAAGTATATTTTAATGTATCATTTTCTAATAAATCCAATCCATAATAATTTTGTTTATCCATAACAAAAAGATTTAAAGATGTAAAATCAATTGATAAATCAACTGGTTTTCTAAAAATAACATAATCTTCTATATTATGGCTTATGTCTTTTTGAATATTATTAACATACAAATGAACAGCATTGTTGTCTATTGATTTTAAAAAGAAAGGTTTTAATTCTTTGACAATATATTCTGATGTTACTTTTTCTTCAAAAGAATTAAATTTACCTATATATAAATCAAATTCATCACCTGCTTCGTATTTTTTTGTTGGACCAAAATAGAAAATATCATAATCTCCGTATGAACCAAATTTTTCACCATCACCAAGTAATAATGTTTTTTCTGTTTGAAGTTTAACTTTAACACGTGGAGCTGTAAATCTGTTTAATCTATAACCTAATAAACGTGCTAATCTAATAATAGAACTATCTAATTGAGCTTCTTGAATATAATTTTCATTTCTCCAAGCTCTATATTTGTATGTTTCATATGTTCCAAAAGAAGCTATTAGATTTAGTAATAAATCTAATGTAGATGCATCTATATTATCTTGTATTATATCCCAATTGGATAATGATTTTAGATAATTGTATAAATCTTCTTTTATTTTTTGTTGAGATATACTTTGTAAATTTACAGCCATTTTATTTTGCCTTCATTTTTAATGTTTTGTTATAATCTATAATTTCTTGAATTTTATCTATTTTTATGGATAAATTTATATCATATTCTTGACTATCAGGATTAAAATCTACTGATATATTTTCTACAGTAACCATCGGTAACCATCTTGCTATAGCTCTTTCAATTTCTAATTCTATTTTTTTAGCAACTAAAAAAGAATATGGTTCAAACAAGTAATTTTCTAAATAAGTTCCAAAAGCTCTATTAAAAGGAACTTCACCAACTCTTATAGATAAAAGATTATCTAAATAATTTAATACAGCATTTTTATTATATAAATCTTTTCCATTTAAACTTATATCTTGATATACAATCTTCATTTTACGCCTTTACATTTGATGAACATCCTAATGCACTTCCACCACAACTTATTGGATCACCTATACGAGATATAGGGATACCATTAGCTTTTACAGTCGGATTACCAACTGCTTGAACAGCCCCATGTGATTCTGGAATAGGACAACAACAATGTGGTGGATAAACATCTCCAATTCTAGCAACGGGAATATTATTAGCAAATACATTAGGACTTCCTGTAACAACAGGCCTTGGAGGCCAACAACCATGTCCTGTTCCTATATCACCTAATCTATGAACAAATGCTCCCATTTTAACCTCAGTTATGATCTATACTTGGCGCAATTGTTTTATGTAAAACAGCACTTGTTGAAATATCAGGTCCTCCTATATTTGATGTTCTAAATCCACCAACAATATTGGCCATATTTCCAGAGACTAGAATATCTAAGTTACCTTTTACTTTCAACGTATAATCTTTTTCTATAACTTGTTTTAAACTTCCAACACAATGAAAAGTCATATTTCCATCTTTATCAATTTTTATTCTAGTTCCTGAAGAATGTGTTAAATCAATAGAATTTTTTAATAAATTTACTTTATAATAATTACCATTAATATCTCTAAATCCATAAGAATATGGATAATCTTCTTTTAAAGAATAATGACTATCTTCTAAATTTTCTGGATTTGTTACTACACCTGTAACAATTGGCTCTTTATAAAATATATTTTCACTCCCAGAAACACCTCCGGTAGGCTCTAAGACCTCATTATCAATTTGATATTTAGATATATATGCATCTTTTATTTTTTCCTCTGCGATGCTCTCTTGAATTTCTGATGAATTTTTTAATTGTGTCATAGATTCAGAACTTATTTTAGAAACTAAATCAGTTGTTTTAGATAAACTGTCAGAACTTTGTATAACTGTATCAGATACTTGATTTATTTCATCAGAAATTGTTTCAATATCTTCGTCTGTCCAACCATAATCATTTTTTAATGTATTTATTATTTCTTGTTTATAATTATCTAATTCAAAAATACTTCTAACTTCACTGTTAATCCATTCAATATTCATTTATAAACCTTAATTTATTCATTAATGATTTAACAATAATCTAATAATATTAATCTAATAACATTTAATATTTTTAGAACTGAAATAAGGAATATTTAAACTTATATCTGTTATTTCAAAATTAAATGTTGGAGTAGATAATCCTATATCAAATGGTTTACAATTAGATGTATCTAACATGTTTATAATATTATTTACTGTATTTTCTGCACTTTCTTTTAAATTTTCAATAACTCTATCAACTTCTTGATGTATTATATCAGATATTTCTTGTTTTTTATTTTCAAAATATTCTTGAAATTTTTTAGATGCTGTTTCAGCAAATTGTTTAGCTTTATCTTTGTCTAATTTTTGAAAAACAGAACCATATAATGAATTAACCAAATAAGATTGATAACCTTTTATATTGTTTTCATATGTATTTTCAAATTTTTCTTTCAATTCTTCCTTTATATGTTTTATTTTTTCATTTAAATCATTTAATGAATTACGTTTTCTTTTTAATTTGTCTATAAATGTTGTAACAGCGTTTATAGCTTTTTCGACTGTTTTAACAATTGATGCTATAAAACATAAAACAGATTTAATAGAACATATAATAGTATTTATAACTGCTAAAATAGCTTCAAATGGTGTCACTAATAAATTTAAAAGACTTCCAATAGTTTTTCTTGGATTATTTATAAAAGAAATAACACCTACTATTGTTCCTAATCCTATAAGTAAATTTTGTATTTTTTCTTTACTTCCAAATAATAAATTATTTATATTATTTAATTTATTTTTAGCACTTTCAATAAATTTTTTTAAATCATTTTTGAAAGCTAAAATAATAGATGAAGTAATAGCACCAAACATAAGGATTTGTTTTTCTTTATTTTGTAGTGCTATTAATTTTGATTGAATTTCATTTGCATTATTTTTTAATTCATCTGCAATATTTTTCATTTTTCCATACGAACTTGATAAAGTTTTATAACTGTTATTTAATTTACTGTATTGTTCTTGTGTTATATCTTTGTTTTTTTCTATTTCTGATTTAATTGAATTAAGTGTGTTAGTTTCTATTTCTAACAATGAATTGAAGTCATCTAATTCTTTAGTTAATTCTTCAGATTTCAATGTTTTAATATAAATAATAATTCTGTTTGTTTCTTGTTCGTCTAAATATAATAAACTTGATGATAATTCTGTTATATTGTTTACAGATTCTTGAAAAGAAGTATAATATTTATCTCTATCATATAATGTTGATGAGTATTTTCCAAATTTAGAAAATGTGTTTATAAATAAATTTGAATAAAAATTTATTTTTTTATCCAATTTTGATAAATCTAATTGACTTTGTAATTTAAGAATTTCTTTTGTATATTCTTTTAATTCATTCGCTAAATTAAGTTTTGTATTTAAAAAATTGTAAAAAGTAGTTTTACTGTTAAAATAATTTTGGAGTAAATCTCTGTATTTTTCACTTTCTTTTGTTAGATAATAAAAATTTATTTCTATATTTTTATTTTTTAAAAATTCCTCATATAATGTTTTTTCATCACTATCTGGTAAGTTTTTAACATATTCTTTAATCTCTTTTTTGTTTATGTTACATTTGTTATACAAATCAAAAGGATAATACAAATTTATTTTATCACATTTAAAATTTATTTCAGAATTAATATCTGTAAGTTTATAAAGATTTTCTATTGTATTGTATTTTTGTAATGCAAGATAATCTGTATAATAATCATAAAAATATTTTAATGATTTTAATGTAAATATAAGTTCTTCATTTGTTGCTTTAGAGATAGCTTGATTTAATAATGTATTCAAAAGCTCTTTATCTATCGAATAAGAATTAAAAAAATCATTTATTTCAGGTGTTAAATTATTGATAAGATAATCATTTTCATCTATTATAGATGTATTTATAAAATAATCTAATGATTTCAATAATCCAGATAAACTTGTTCCTGTATGATATATATTATTTCCTAAATTATTCAAAATCATCAATTATCCTTTTAATTCTGGAGGAGTGTTAGGTAATTGAAACGAAACAATTCCATTATAAATATCTCTGTAAGGAAATTCTACAAAAACTTTTGTTCCAATTCTTGGTATTCGTCCTTGTTGATTATATGTGTCTGATGGTATTTGCTTAACAACATACCAAGGTAATAACTCTTTAGAAATTTTGTCTGTTAATCCTGGTATTGAAACTTTAACTCTGAATAAAGGATAACCTGTGTTTTTGTAACCTTTATCAGTAACATCAACAACTGTTCCAACATAATAATTGTCAAGTATATGTTCATTAAAAAGTTTTTCTTTTAATTTTACATTCATAATAAATAATCCCTTGCTAATCTCAATGTAGTTTGAACATTTTTATTGGTTATATTCAAATCTTTCTGTAAAATTATATAATTACCATTCAATGATAAATTATCATTATTTTCATTTTTTATAAAAACACCGTCACAAATATTACATATTTCATCTGATATATAATAATTATGTTTAGTAATGATATTTAACCTTTGTATATCAATCCATGTAGAAATATTTTTAGAAAATGTTGCATAATAATCTTCATAACAATTTCCACAGTTTATAATAGGAGAAAAATTTTTATTATCTGTGTCTACTACTAAAGAACTTTTTCCTTTTGTGTTATAAAAAACATATCCTTGATGTAAAATGTCTATTACAGGTAGTTGTTTTCCATCAGAAAAGAAAAAAGCATTAGCATTATCACTTTCTATTTGATATTGATCTATTTTTAAACTTTTTTCATCAGCTAATGAAAAAATAGCTCTTGTTTGTTTTAATGCATTTTTCACATCATCTACAACTAAAGAATTTGATAATGTAAATCCATAAATAGGACTTGATAATGTTTTCATATATGGTATACTTTCATCAATAAATTGTTTTTCTGTGCAATACTGTATCCAAACTTGATAATCTTGACTTTCTGTTCTTATGTCAGGTCTGGCAAATTTTATTTGTTTAAGAAATTCTGATAATGTTGTTTTTTCAGCCCTTTGATAAGTTTTATGCATTAAATCCCATAAATCTGTTAATCCAGAAATTCTTATAGTAAATTCTTGATTTCCAATTGCTTGAATAGTATAATTTACAAGAATTAATTGATGTTTTGACAAATTATCAGGACTATATCCTAAAAACAATTTAATTTTATCATAAGCTTTTAATTTATGAATAAAATCTATATTTGTAGTTTTTATTGATAATTCAAAATATGGTATTGTTCCAAAAGCTTTTTGAGTGACAACAAAAAAATTAAACATTGAAATGTTATTTATTTTAATTCCATTTATTTCAAAATAAAAATAAAGATTTTGAATTTGAATCACTGTTTATACTCCGTAATTAAAGTTATCAATTCCATTTTGTCTGGTATCTCTATAATATCTTTTTGTATATTAAAAGGATTAAGAATCTTGTTGTAAATAGCTATAACCCACCATAATGACTCATCACCATATTCATTAAACGCTATCTCATCTAAATGTTCTCCTGCATAAGGAATAGATTTTTGTATATTTAATTCTCTTAATTGTTTTACAAATGGACTATCTAATTCATCATAAATTTTAGCTGCATTATTGTATTTTAAATAATCTTCCATTAAAACCATTTTATACCTTTATCATTTTTGCAACATCATCAGCTGTTAATACTCTATAAGATTCAAATGAACATGTCCATTTTATATAAAGCGGTTTTCCTTCCATATCTATAATAGTACTTATTTCAGGTGTAGAACTTGTAAGATATAATCCACATGTTTTAAACCAATCACCTATAGTAACACAAATTAAACTTTTATCAAAAATTCTAAAGTTAGGTGTTTTAGATAATGGATTTATCAGTTCTTTTGCAATAGAAGGATCATACAAATGAGAAAACATTAAATTACCATTTGTTCTTATATCAGGTTGTGTTAATAAGGCAATTTGTCTCAAAATTTCAGTTACTTTTTTCGGATTGCCAAATTTACCTATATAAATATTCATAGATAAAGAAAAACTCAATCTATTTGAACTTTCATAAGTATTTATAGTTGAGTTAATTGAGTGGAATTGATCAACAATTCCACTACTTATGTTTCCAAACATTTTTGTGAGTCCTGCTTTAAAAACTCCTTTTATACCACCTTCAAGTCCTTGTGTCGCTAAACTTGAAGAATAATTTGCTCCCATAGGTAAAGAGATACTTTCTGCGTCAATTACTCCTGCTAATCTAACTTTCGCATGTTCACACGTGACAGTAATTATATAATCTTTAATTTCTTCTTCATTTAATAAATTTGTATAACTTTGTGTTAATGATTGTGACATTGTCATTTTTAATTCCTATTTGCTAAAAATTCATTTGATTTATCTACAAATCTAACAGGTTCTGAGTTTTGATTGTAATAATTTTGAACAACGATTGATTGTTGAGATTGAGTATTTTTTTCATTACTTGTATTTTTATTTGTATCAATATTTACACTAAATGTTGCTTTTGATTGATTAGATTGTTTTTTAGCTAAATAAGTTTTAACAGTTTTAGCATCTAAATTTGATGCGGCAATTAAATTAGGTAAATCTCTTATACCTTGATTATAATAATTATCTAATATAACTTGTGCTTTTGAGTCAATACTTGTTTGACTATTAGATTGTTTTTTAAGTTTTTCTTTATATAATTCTTGTAATTTTTCTAATGTATCTTTATCCCAATCATTAAAATCTATAAGTTGTTTAATTTGTTTTGGAGATAATTGATCAATTTTTTTCCAATCTACAATTTCAGAATCACCAAAAACATTATGAACTAATACACTTTCATCTTCAAGTTTTTGAATTAATTTATATTTATCGTCTCCAAACAAATATTGAAATGATTTTGTTGTATTAGCAATAGGACTTAAATTAGCCATTTGTTTTATTGCTAATTTATAAACATCTTTTACAGATTTTGGTTTTTTCTTTTTATTCCATTTTTCTAATTTTTTGTCTTCTACAATTAAATTATTTACTTTGTTATTATTTTCTTTAAATGCTTGTTTTTCTAACAAATTTTTGGATTTATCATCTAAAATACTAATTATTAATTTAAAATCTTGTTCAGAAATTGAATCTGATTGACTCAATAACAATTTAATACCTTCTTTGGTTAAATACAATTTTCCATTTTTTATTTCGCCTTCACCTCTATGTAAAATATTTGCTATTATATATCTAGTATCTTCTGAAACTTTAGCAAATGTTTTTATTAAATTTTCATCTTCTTTTGACCAATCATCAAAATGTATTAACGTCTTAAATTGACTATCTTTTAACATAAGAAGTCTAGACCAGTCTTTAATTTCAGTATCACCAATATAATGATGTTCAAGAACTCCTTGTTCTTCTAATGCGTCAATAAGTTCTCTATCTTTTCCGTATTTCCATTTATAAACACCATAACCAATAGCACCTACTGCGCCAATAGCCAAAATTCCCCATCCAACTGGATTTGTAAGCAAAAAACTACCGGCAGATGATAAAACAGTTCCAGTTGCTGATAAAGCTCCAGTTGTGGCACTTGCTATTGATGGCATCAAAGCACCTGCACCTCTTGCAAGTAATCCAGTTCCACCTCTCATCATACCCATTAATGGTCTAGAAACAATATTTAAAAGTTTAGAAAAAAATCCTTTTCCACCTTTTAAAAGAATTCCACCTAATTTATCAATTTTAAGTTTTTTAATTATTTTTTCTATAATTTTTTCAGCTAATGTTCCTTCACCAAATACAGAATCTAATAATTTAGAAGTAACGTTAAAAGAAGCTTCTTCTATTGAGCTTGCTTCTGTTACACTTTTTAAAATGCTTGGATTATCTTTTACTTGTAAAGCATTAGTTAATTCTGCTATTTGTTTAGTGCTATCTTCTAATAATTCAAAACGTCTTTCTTCTAATATTTTTTGTTTGTTTGTTAATTTACCATTTTCTATTAATTCTTCTGTTTTAATAAGTTGTTCTTTTAATAATACTTCGATTTCTGGATTTTTTGTTAACAAACTAATTTTTTTATAAAATGTTTCTTTATCAATAGATTTATTTTCATATTGATTTAATAATTGTTGTATATATTCTATTTCAGTTTTTGATAATTCATGATCTTTATTCAAAGTTTCTGTAATAGTATCAAATAATAATGTTTGTTTCTCAAATTTTTTGTTGATTTCTTGATCTAAATTTCTAATTTCTTCTTGTATTTTTTTATTATTTTTAAATTCTTCATATATTTTTCCTAAATAATCTTCTATTGTCAAAGTTCCATCTAAAAGTTGTTTATATTCTTTTGTATTTTCTAATTTGTTTTCACGAGTAAAATTTTCTATTAATTCTAATATTCTATCGTATTGTCTAGATAACACAGAATTTTCAAGTTGTTTATCTAATAGTGTTGTTATTTTATCATTATCTTCTATTTCAAATATATTTTCACCTTTTTCAGTTTTAGCTGATTCTAGGATTTTTTTGAGTTGTTTTATTTCTGAAATAATTTCTGGTGTTAAAACTCCTTGTTCTTTGAAATCAGAAATAATTTGTTTGAGTTTTGTATTGTATTTTTCTTTTTCAAACAAAGATATTTTAGTCGTGCTATCAATACTATTTTTCAAAGATGATAATACTTTTACAATAGCTTTTGTATCTTCTTTATAAGTGTTTAATAAAGGTTTGAGAATTTCAAAGTCTTTAACATTTGAAATATTTTTAACTATGTTATTAAAAAGTTTTTTGTAATCAGAAGGTAAATATTTTTCTTCTTTTATTTGTTTAGAAATTTCTTTTAATTCTTTTTGAACAGTTTCTATTTTTAGTATTTCTTTTTCTATGTTTTTAGAACTTATTTTTCCTTCTTTATAAAGAGCTTCTATAGCATTTTTATCATTTTGTATTTTTAACAAATAATTTTTAAATTGATTGATATTAGAAAAAGAATCATTTTTGACTATACTCAGTAAATCTTCTACTTTTAAAGGTGTTTTTTCTAGAAATTCTATTGTATTCACGAATTAACCTTTTTAAGATGTAACTTTAATAAATCATAAAACTCTTTGTATTGTAAATTTTTATCTGGATAACAATGAAATTCTTTTAACCACATATATTTCATTTCTAAAAATTCTTTATAAACAAATTTAGGGATAAACCTTAATATCCAATAAACCTACATAAACTTTATTTTGATGACTACATTTTGGACAAATTTTAATAATAGGCTTATTATCTATTACAAGTTTTTCTTCCCATTCTACTAGTTTTTTGGAAAGACTTAATGGTGAATATAAAACAAAATTCATTTTTTCTTCTAAAGATTTATCCAAATTTTTAATTAATGCTGATAAATACAAAGCTCTTATTTGAGGATCTGATAAATTTTTTGATTCTTTAAATTTTTCAATTTCTATAATATCTTTTACTGTTAAAGGTCCTAGTTTTAATTTTTGTCCTTTAAATTCTATTTCTTCAAAATCTTTAACAATTGGTTCAGTAAATTCAAAATCAAATAAAGTTATAGGTGATTGTATTTTTGTTCCGCATTTAACATATGGTTCTTCATTTTTATATTGTTTTTCAAGTTCAGCTATTTCTTCTGCTAATTTATCTAACTCTTCTTTATTTTTTATATCTTTTAATTGTTTTTTCTTTTCTTCAATTTTAAATAAAATTTCTTCTCTTTTTATATTAGGAACAATATTTTGACATTCAATATTAGTATATCCACCTGCAAAATCATTTATTGTTAAAGTTGATGAAAACATACATAAAGTTAAAAAATCTATTATTTCTAAATCTTCTATACTTCCATTTTCTATCAATATAACATCTTTGTAAATTCTAACCAATTCTTCTAAATTTTTATCTATATCTTTTGTTTCATCAATGTATTTAGATAGTGCTTCTGATTCTAATAAATTAAGTCCTCTAACATAAACTTCTTTAAATGGATAAAATCTAAAATAAGTTGGTAGTTCAGTAATTTTTGTATATTCCAAAGGAATTCCATTTATTTCTTTTGTAATAGTTTGTAATTCTTTTTTCATCAATTTTCCTTTTTATTTGTTTACATTTATTCTTTTTCTGAATAGCCTAAAACTACAAAATCAATAGGCAAATTATTTAAGCTTGCAGAACTATCACCTCTTTTAGTTATATTTGAATTTGGCAATATTGTTACATAAATTGTTTTGAAATGTTCACCAAATTTATCAAAATGTTCTATTACTAAATCAAATCCATATTCATTTAATTTATTTAAAGGTATAACTCTTTTATTTTTAAAAATTTTTTGCATATATTCTTTAAAAAAATTTAAAAATTCTTCCTGGTGTGTTTCATAAACAGTTAATGATAATTTATTTGGCTTTATAAAACTGTAAGGTATTTGTAAGTCTGAGAGAGGTAAACCTAAATTAACTGTAGTAGTTTTAATTTCATAATCAAAACTATAATCTTGTATAGGAGCATAATCACCTAATAAATTTAACTTGTTAGCACCATTTTTAGTTCCAAAATACATTACCCACTGACTTGTATGACCTGGTTCAAATGTTGATTTTTTGCGTAAATCTAAATATTTCAATTTCTTCTCCTGTTAAATTATTTCTTTACAATAATCTAACGGGAGAAGAAAAACTAAAGTTCTTCTCCTCCTTTTTTCTTCCATGTAAAATTGTCATAACTTAATGTAATTGTTGGTTGAAGAGCAGCACTATCTTGTCCTAAAGAACCGCCAGCACCAATTTGTCCTGGTAATACACCATACAATGTATATGTTCTTGTTACTTCATTATTAGCATCTAATAAATCCATTTCTACTTTTATTTTACATTTTTCAGTGCCTACTGAATTACCTTCTAAAGCACTGAAATATTTTGATTTCCAATAATAAAGTGCTTCTTGATCTTTTGCATCTGCTCCACCAACAATTGTTAATGTAATTTCACCATTTCTATTTTCTTTACCAACATAATTTATTGTTTGACCCTGTAATTGAACTTGAATATGTTCAGTGCTTCCTTGAGGTAAATCTAATGACTGACATCTGATTTCTACATCTTCATCAAATTTTGCTTTGATATCAGGATCAGTATTTGTATCTTCTAAAAATCTAACAACCCATCTAAAGGTTGTTTGGACTTCTGATAAAGCTCCTCTAACTTTCTTATAATCGAACTTCATTTTTATCCTTTATAGTTTTTTATAATCCCAAAAGGGATCAAAGAGCTACCTGTATTTTTGCACCACTGTTAAATATAGCAAGTGTTACAGGAATTTCTTTAATACTTCTCGTAGGTTTAATTCCAACAAATACAGGCATTCTATTGTTATCAATATCTTCATCAGTAATTACTGAACTTACTGCTACTTGATAATCATACAAGCCATTTTTAGTTTTAATATCTTCAAGGAAATTTGTAATAGCATTTTCAACTTCTTTCCAAGTTCTTTCTACGTTTAATTCAAATTCTTTGTATTCAAGCATATTTTTAAGTCCATATTTGATAACAATTAGTAACATTGCAACACTTCTATCATTTAATGGACTTGGTTTACTATAAAGTGTTCTGTTACCCCAAATTGCAAATCCAGAACCTTTAACATATTTAAGAGGATTAATTTTATTATCACATAAGAAATCTCTATCACCTTCATTCGGTTTAATTTTAGAATCTATTACAACAATTTTTCCTCTTAACCATCCAGCGGCAGGATACCACATATAGTAATTTCTGTATGTATAAGATTGACTTGCTGCTGCAAATGCATCTGGACCAACCCAAACATATTTTTGGTTATATCTATCAAATATTTTTACCCAACCTGCGAAATAGCTTGCTCTATCAGTATCAAGATTTAATCTAGCAACATCATTTACTAATGCATTTTTCCAATCAGCTGCATCTTCAGCATTTGGATCACTTGAGATATATACATGTGTCAAATCTGTGCTTTGTGCTAATTTTACACATTCTTGAACATAAGGTGTATCATAATAACCACCTGTCATTAAAAGTGTTACTGGTGTTTCACTGTAATTCCATAATTTATAAAGGGCATTGATCATATCACCTGTTGTGATTGCACTTCCTTGAGAACCACCTTGAAGTAAATTAACACCAGCATCTAGTAATTTTCCAGCTAATCCTCCAATATAGATTATTTTATTCAAAGGATAATTGTAAAATACTTTATCCAATTCAGTTATAGGATAATATTGTTTTCCTTTGTAAATTCCTTTTGATAAATCATTGTATGTTTCATCAAATTTTAATACTTCAGTATTTTGAACATTACCATTTAGATCTGTATATGTTTTATCAATTTCTTCTTCTTCCAGAGGTCTATCAATAATAATGTAATTTTCAGAAGAATTAATTGATTGAACTTTGTATTCTTTTGAAATAACATCAGATCCATCAAGATTTACATCATATTTGAATTTAATTCTATCTCCCATTGATAATGAAGATACATCACTTAGGTAAACTTGCGTATGTCCTTTTAAAATATTTTCGTTTAAAGTTATTCCTGTTTCTCTAAATATTTCTTCTGGTAATCTTTGCCAATAACTATGATCAGTATACAAAGGTTTGTCTTTTACATTTTTATTATCTAGAACATTAATATATTTAGATTTTCCATTAATGACATCTTCTAAATACAATTGATTACCAAATCCATCAATAAAGTCAGTTTTTGTTACTTCCCAAGTTTCTACTAATACTCCATCATAATAAACAAGTATTTTAAATGCTTCTTCATAATTTGTTGAAGGTGCAATTCCAATTGATACTTTATTAAATTCTACTGATGGATCTTTTCCATATACTAAAAAGCTATCTCTTTCTTCATATTCAAAATGTTCAACTTTATATAATTTAGTATCAGACGCATCAATTGTTAATTCATTATCTAAATGAATGAATTTTTGCACATAATCATAATTTTCTTTACTTTTGAATGTTGTATTAGTTCCATCAATTTGAACTGGATCACCTGATTCCATATAATCTGCATTGTATACAAGAATTTCTTTACTTGATTCAGCATCAACAGCAACTATTACAGGTTTAGTATAACTTGTGTAATTTCCATCATTATCTTTGTCTTGTAAAATTTCAGTTCCAGCTTTTACTGTAACAGGATCTTCTAAAGTTATTTTATTCAATAAAGTATGTCTTACTTCTAAATCAACAACTTTCGCTATTTGTTTTGATTCACCATAATCAGTTTCATCATTTAGTGTATCAAGTTTTCCATCTTCATCAGATGTAACATAATCACCTTCTTGCAAATTTCCAAATGAACTTACTTCAATATCTTTTACAGTTTGTCCTTGATATGCAGAAATATCTATACCAGTATCTACATATTGTCTATTTCCTATATAAGTTGGAAAAATAAAACTATCAACATCTTTTTGTGTTAAACCATCTTTCAATGGTTGAACAATTCTCATTTCATCTGTAAATGTTGCTAATGGATCATTTGGAACTTTTGCTACTTTACTTCTAACTAATGCAGCTGAATATTTTACATCATCATGTGCAGCTCTAACAACCCATAATTTATTTGATTCTTGCAAATAAGTTATAGCACTATAAAATTCAGGATATCTTGTATCAGGTTCACCAAAAACCTCAATAAGCTCATTTTCACTTGTAACCAAATAAGGTTTATTCACAGGTCCTTTTTTGCTTCTAATTACTATTCCACCATAAATTCCTGGTACTGATGGAACAATAGTGCTTCTATCTTGTTGTTTTATAATTACTTTTGCGCTTCCCATAAGTGTCCTTTATATTTTTCTTATAATAAGTTTATCTTTGAATTTTTTTACATTTTTTATAAAAACTTTTTCATTATCGAATTCTAAAATTAATTTTTCTTTTGGAGCAATAGGAACTATATCTTCAGGCAGTCCTACACCTCCAGTGTCAATAAATTGTTGAAATTCAGTTTTATTAATTACTGCTACTTTCATTTTTATCCTTTAAATTCTAATTTATAATCTATTTCTTTTAATGTTGGATATGTGTTTTCAAAATTATTTAATATTGGTCCTGTTAATTCACATGAAAAAGACAATTGTTGTAAATTACCATATTTTTCAAAATCTATATGACCAACTTCAGAAATTTCTTCAAAATTTACTTGATATTCTAATTCAATAGGTTTTTCATTAATTAAAACAACAATTGTAAAAGTTCTTGGTCTCAAAAATTCTTTACAATACAAAAATTGTAAATCATTTATTATTTTAGAACTACTTGAAATAATTTGAAATTCATATTCTATTGTTCCCAATATTAAATCACGAACAATATAATTATCTGGATCGGTATTTATTTCTTCTCGTATATATTTTACAAATTCTAAAACATTTTCATCTTCGATTTTTATTTTTTGAAAATCACTCATATCAGATGTAAATACAGCTTCAAACGATATATTGTTTAATCTGTCATCAGTTTTTTTAAGAGGACTGTATCTATATAAGAGTAAATTATAACTTTCTTTTTGTAGTTTTTCTAAATCTTCATCAGTTAATCCAGGTAATGATAAATCTTTATACATATATCTATAGTTAAGACTACTAATATATTGTTTAATTATTCCTATTTCTGAATTGTATTGTGCTTGAATATTTATACCATATTTTTCAAATGTTTTTACGATAAATTCAGCCATTTTGTTATGGACTATTTCTAACATTTTTAAATCCTATAATACCTTAATAGGTTTATAATTATTATGATTAGGTGTTTCTTCTTCTTTAGTATCTTTAACAATAGAATATTCTTCTTCAAAATTCAAAGAAGAAAATTCTTCACTATCAAATTCTGATTTTTTTTCTTCTATTAATTCAAAATCTGTTTCTTTAGTTGTTATAACAGGAACTAAAATATATTTTCTAAAAACTATTGATTCATCATCTTTATATTCTACTTCATCATTTATTCTGAATTTTAAAACACCTGTTGGAGGGTTAACTACAATCAAAGAATATTTAGGAAATCTTTTAGTATTAGGAAGATAAAGAACAGGTTCATCCTGAGTTAAATTATCAAAAATACCTGGAAGAGTTGTTTCACCTAAAGAATAAAAAGAAGGGATAAGTAATTTTCCAGAAAAATCTGGAGTGTCCGAATATTCTATATTATCATCATAAAAGCCATGATGAAGACTTTTATCATTTTTTGGAAAATAAACATCAGCAAATACTCCATATAAGTTTGTTAAAACTTTTATGGAAATATTTGCGCCAATTTTTATACCTTTTAATAACTTCATTTTTTACTCTTTAAAAGGATATTTTCTTCCAGTTAATTTTTCAAAAATTTCTTTTTCATCTTCAATAAAAAAACTACCAATAACTTGATTATTATTTACATTTAAAAATTCAATAAATTTTTCACCATTTCTTTCTTTTATTACCGCTTTTAATGGTTTTGTCAAAAATCTAAATAAAACTTTATTCATTTTTTTTTATCCTATTGCTAAATACCAATTACTATCTGTTTCAGACAATTTTTCAATAGCATTTTCAACAAGTTCTTTTCCTTGTTCATACAGTTCAGAACCATCATTTTCAAATGGAAGTTCTGTTAAATTAAATCCTTTAAATGGTTCAACTGCTGCTTGTAAATATAAACCAAGACAAATATCAATAAATTCTTTGTCTTGATTGGGATTAATATCTTTTAATATATTAGCTGCTAAAACTTCTATGTAAAAATGTCCAGAAACCTGTGACATTAATTTTTTAGTTTGTCTATCAAAAGACCAATGAAATGTCACAGGTTTATCATTGAGATAAGGAGGTGTAATAAATATATTTTTCACATTAAAAACATCTCGTTCATTTCCATCTTCATCTATTATTTTTGAAAAATCACTAATTCCAGATGGAATGTATTGTTTTACAATTAAGTCTTTATTTCTGTATTGATTGTAAATTGACAATGCTCTATTTGCTATAACTTCAATAACATCATCATTGATTTCTAAATTTTCTTCACCTATATAATACAGATTTGATAAAATAAGTAATTGGTGTTTTAATTCTTGAATTGTCATATTAAATTCTTTGATTTATATTTTAATTTACGATAATATTCTTTCTACAAGTGTTTTAGGATCTGAAGGATTTACTGTTTCTTCAACTCTTGTTAAGTCTTCTAAAATTCTTTCAAAAAGATCTTTAGATTCTTTTAATTTTTTTTCTTCTTTTTCATCGCCTTTTTCATCGCCTTTTTCATCATCTTTTTTATCATCTTCACCATCTTCTTCGTCATCTTCTACTTCTTCATCATCTTCAGATTTATCTTCTTTCTTTTCTTCTTTTTTTCCTTTATCTTCTTTATCACCTTCTTTTTCTTTGCTTTCTTCACCATCTTTATCATCTTTATCTTTTTTATCTTTTTCACTTTCTTTATCTTCTTTATCATCTTTTTCATCGGCTTCTTTGAGAGCTTCTTCAACTTTTTCTGCAATAATTTTTTCTAATTCTTCATCAACAGCATTAAGCATTTCTTCATCTAAGACAATATAACCTTTTTCTTCAAGTTTTTCTTTTAATACAGCAATATCAACATATTTATCAAAATTTTCCATAAGTTCATGTTCTAGTTTGTTAAGTTCTTCTTCAGAAAGAACAACATAACCTTTTTCTTCAAGTTTTTCTTTGTATTCTTTAATTTTAATATTTTCTCTTAAATCTCTTATCATATTTTCCCCTTTTTATTTTATTATTATTTTGTCATCTTTTAAAATTATTTCTAGATGTGGATATTTTTTATCAACTTGTGCAGCAATATCTGCCAATGTATCACTATCTACACCAGAAACTTCGATTCTATCATTATATATATCAACCAAAACTTTTTTGAATCCTAATGCATCAATAAATTTTGCTATTTCAATTGGGTTAAAATTAGTAGATTTTTCTTTAATTTTTTCAGATTTTTGTTCTTTTAAATCTTTATTACCTGCTACTTTTTCATTTAATTCTTTTTCTCTTACTAAAACAAGTTGTTCATCAAAAGAATAATTATAATCTTTAAGTTTTTCTTCAATTTCTTTTAATTTTTCTTTATCACCATCAATAATAAAAGCTGTTTCTTTGATTTCTAATTTTATATCAAATAAATTTTCATCCAAAAGTTCAATTAAACGTTCTAAAGTAATATTTAATTTATTTGATTTTTTAATTTCTAAAATATTTGATGATTTTATAACATACTCATTAGATGGTTCTAATGAAGCTAAAATTAAAGCTAATTGAGGTGCTGTAATATTTTTTGTTTCAACTAAAATAGAATTAGCAGTAACAGTAATAGAATCATCATTTTCGTATAATTTAATCACATCAATAATTTCCATGTTATTCCTTTATTTTTTTTGCTTTTCTTTTTGTTCTAGTTTTAGTTTCATTATTATTTAATACTTTTTTCTTGTTAGCTTTTTCACTTGTATTTTCTTTTTTGTTTTCTTTTTTTACATCTTCTTCCATATCCATATTTTCTTCTGTTTCTATTTTAACAGGTTTTTCTTTTTTATATATAGGTTCAATTATAATAAATTCTTTAAAATTGTTTACAATGACTGAATTTCCATATATTTTTTTCTCAGATTTTGGTTCTAAAAAAACTTTTTCATTATTAATAATAACTTCAACTTTATATTTTGATGTATTTTTTATTTTATAACCTATCATATAAATCCTTTTTTGTTTGATTTTTGACATCTTCAAAGATTTATATATATCATATTTTAATATATGAGTTTAATATATAAATTTGATATGTAATTTTTAATATATAAATCTTTGAAAATGTCCCAAAAAGGGACAAAAGATTAAAGGTTTTTAAGAACGATTTTTGTCATCATTCCAGGAATTACAGCTTTTACACCACTTACAGTTGCAATTCCTTTTTGAGATCTTAAAGGATTCAAGTTTACAGAACCTGCAAGATCAGTTAATGTAATAGGCATATAATCAGCTTTTACAAGTCCAGCTTCAAAAATTCCACTACCTTTTGTGATATATACAATTTCATTTGCTGGAACAACAGTAGATCTAATAACAACTTGTCCATTTAATGTTCCAACAACCATTGTTCCAACACCATTAAATCCTGTTCCAACACTTTGGAAACCTGGTAATCCCATAATATATGCTGTCGCAGCAGTTCCTGCAACAAGAACACCTTTATCTGTCAATCTTCCAGCATTGTTAAGAACATTTGCTTGAGCTTGTGGAATAACACTTGTCATAAATGCAAGTTTATGTTCAATTTGTGATACACCACTTGGAGGTGTAACATCCCAATCAACAACACCTTGAGCATTGTTATATGCTTCTTTTACAAGAGCTGCACTTAAAAGTGCTACAAGTTCAGTTGTTAAATCTTTAGCAAGCATTTCTTCTGCATTCAATCCAAATCTTTTTTGGATTGCATATTGTTTTAACAAGCTTAATTCTGTTCTAAGTGCAAATACTTTTGTTGTAATAGTTGTTGATTTATATTCTGTAAGAATAGTTGGAATTTCATCATTTTTATTGCTATCAAATGCAGTTTCATATTCTATAATGATTTTTTCACCATTTCCTGGTGCTGTTTCAAAATGAACAGTAACTGCACCAGTATCATAATTAATAGTTCCTGAAACTCCATTACCGATTAATACACCATTTCCATCATCAATAGCTTTAACATTTGGATCACTTTCAAGATAAACAACTACTGTTCTTTTGTAAACAGGTGCATTTGTAACAGTAAATGCAAAATCTTTGTTTGTTCCATCACCAGTAGCACCAACTTCTGCTACAGCATCATCAGCAGCATTGAAAATTGCTTGTCTTCCTGTTAATCCACCTACAAGTGTTTGACCTTTAGTATTTCCATTTCTTGCTGTTTCTGAAACAACATCTTTATAATAAACAATTCCTTGTTGTTCACCAATTGTTTGAACTGATGCCATAAGTGGTGCTGGATCAACAATACTTGCAGCAGTAATAACATCAAGTGCAATTTTTGGAAGAACAGCAAAATCTCCAATACCACCATTTGCTTCTAAAAATCTCATAGATTCTTCAGTTGCTTCTAATTTTTGAACTAAGTTTGCAAGTTCTTCAATTGAAGCACTACCATTAATTTTTGAACTTAAAGATTTGCTTTCATAAACATCAATATATTTTTTATATTTTTTAAATCCTTGTTCTACTACTCTTTCTAAATTTTTTGCTCCCATCAACTCCCCTTTATATTTTATTTTTATTTTTTATTAATTTGAGTTGGTATTTTGTGCTACCAATTACTAATTTATTTAATATTATTTAATGATAGTCTCATTTGTCTTTTTTAATTTCTTCAACAGTATTTAATTGAACACGTATAGATTCTTCCAAGAATTTATCATCACTTAATATTTTTTCTACTATTTCATCAAGTGAAGTAATTTCATTTTTATCATTTTGAATATTGAGAGATTGAATTTGTCCTTCAAGTCTTTCAGTATCAACTTTTTCTCTCAATTCATTAAGAGATTTTAAAAGTTCTGCTCTCATAATACGTGTTTGTGCATATAATTGAAGTAATTTACCTTTATCAAGTTCAACAAGTGTTTTATCATTGTAGATTATATCTTCTATTTTTGAAAGGAATTTTTCTAATTTTAATAATTTATTTGACGTTGACTTCATTAATGCTACAAGAGATAAATCAATTTCCAACATTGTTGTTGAAACTTTTTCGGCTATTTCTTTGTTAGGAACCTTTTTTTCTCCAGAAAGGAGTTTTTCATGTTCTTCTTCTAAATCTTTTACATATTCAACTGATTTTGAAAATTCATTATTATCTTGCATTTGAAGTTTAATATCTTCTTCAATGTAAGCTTCAATTACATCATTGCTCATTTTATTCCTTTATCAATTTTTATTTTTTTATCAAAAATTCACGTTTTTTAATTTATTTAACTTTTTATTTAATTCTCATAATTTTCGATACAATAAGGCACATCAAAGTATAATACACAATAATACACAATGTAAATATTACAAATGAACTTAACAACAGAAAAAAAGGGATTAATTTAAGTTTAATTGAGAGAGTTCTTCTAACCAAATTTCTTTTGGAGATTTTTTTGAGAGTAAATTTATTTTTTCTTGGAGAGATTTAATTTGTATTTTTAATTCATTTATTTTTTCTTCAGTTAAATTATAAAGATTCATTTTTAAATGTTCTTCAGGATATTGAATAGCAAGATTTTTACATTGTTCTAAAATATCATTTTTATTTCTTTTGTTAATTACTAGTTTATTTTCAATTATTGATTTAATAAATTTAGCTCTATCTAGTAAAAAGTTTATTTCTTTTTGATATTTTTCCAACAAATATTTTTTTCTTTTTTCATAGAATTTTAATCTTATTTCAATATATTTATCTATTAATTCATAAACGCTGTTAAATTCAATTATCCTATTATTTTCATCTATACATGTATAATTTTCAACAATTTTTTTAGATAATTTTAACTTTTTAATAATTTCTTCATCATCTAAATTACTAAAATCAGAACTTACATTTATTTCAAATAAAAATTCACCATTTTGAGATTTGTCTTTAAATCCTTTGATAATTTTTTTGTTTTCTAATTCATTTAAAATTTTCAAATAAGCTTTTAAGTCATAACCTATTGGTAATTCAGAAATGATTATTTTAGTTTTTCCAATTCGTTCGAATTTACCTAAAATTTCCCATCCATTTTCATATTCTTTAATTGTCCCTTTAAATCCCTTAAAATATGGCTTTAAATTAACTTTTTTACCTTTAATGTAATTTATTATATCTGTTAAATTTCTTGGAAGAATTTTTTGAGCAAAACCTGTTGAAACACCTTCACTTCCATTAACTAAAATCATAGGAATAATAGGAACATAATATTTATATTCTATTCTTTGTCCTTCAAAATATTGTTCTTCTAAAATACTATCATCTTCTTGTCTATAAATATCTCTAAGATATGGTTGCATATATGTATAAATATATCTGCTTGCTGCAGGTTCTGGAGATAATCTATCACCAAAATGTCCTTCCGGAACAAGATATGGAATATTATTTGTTCCAGCAAAATTTTGTGTCATATTAACAATAACACCTTCTATATTACCTTGACCATGTATATAATTAGTATGTTCAGCAACAGTTGCTGCAAGTCTTGCTACTTGTGTTTCTTTTTTAATATTTTTATCTAGAACAGTAAAAAGAACTTTTCTTGATGTATTTTTTAAACCATCAATATAACTAGCAATTTTTCTTGTGTTATCATAAACAGGATAATTAATAAAATCATTGTTTATAAATTCTTGTAGCGTCATTTTAACTCCTCATATTTTATTTATATCTAAAGATGTTTCTTTTATATATTCTTTTCTTTTATCAACTTTTTCTTTTGATAACCAATCATCAAGTAATTTTTCATCTATTTCATCAAGTTTCACAATCATATTTTCAAGTCCATCTTTATTTATAATTTCCAATAATTGTTTCTTTGTCCATCTACCAAGACCTTTAGCATATTGAACCTCTCTGTTTGGTATATCTTTCATAGAATACCACCAATTTTTTAATTTTCCATTTTTTATTTCAAATGCAATAGGAGTATAAAAACGATAAATTTTATTTCTATAATTAGGTAAGTATTTTACAATATTTCCTATTAAAAGTAAATTAATCTTAAATCCATCTAAATCTTGATCAGAAGCTATAATAATTTTTTCAAAATTATAACTATTACATATAGTAATAAGATCTTTTAATTCTTTATTAGAATTAACTTTACTGATAGGCACTTCCCATGCATTTAATGGAACACCTTTTAGCTCGTAATAAGCATATTCATTTCTTCCTAATATATTCATTAAACCTGATCTTGCTGATGTTCCTTCACAAATTAACAAATATTTGTTATTTTTAATTGCTGGAAAAAATTTTTCAGATTTGATTTTCTTTTCTTTTTTAGATAATTTTTTTAATTCAGCATTTTCTTTAGCTTTTTGTTTAAGTATAAAATATTCAGTTATAGCAGTCATCAAATTTTCATCTTTTAATAATTGCTTAACTATTTTATCCCAATCTACATTTTCAAAAAATTTTTCTATATCTTTAATAGAATTTGATACTTCTATTTTTTCTTGAGAACTAAATTCAAGCTTTGGAAAAAATCTCATAATAAGAAGAATTTTCATTTTGTTTTTAATATCACTTGGTTTTATTGATGGAAATTTTTTAAGAAGTTTTTCTCTTATTTTTGGCACAATTTTATTATTAATAATATACGAAATAGGTGTTCCACCATTTCTTATATAAAGTCCATTAACTATTAAACACTGAGAAAAATCATCATTTTCATTGTGTTTTATTTCAAAATAAAAATTATCCTTTTTTATATTACCGTATTTCACAATAACTCCTTTTATGATTTCTAAATCACATAACAAATTCATTTAATAATTGATAAGTGTCAATATTATTGTAATTAGACCAATAAATTAAAAATTAATTTCTTGAATATTTATTCTTTCTTTATTGTAATAAAACTTAATTTCAGGATATGTTAAAGCCAACATAATGACTCTACTATAAATAGCTAATTTTTCATTTTCAGTAAATTTATTAACTTCAAATCTACTAAAATCAGGCTCTACATAAACTTCAACACCTGTTTTAGTAGTTTTCTTTTCTTTAACTTTTATTTTTGTTGCATTTTCTATACTCGTATAAACTATTTCTTTTCCAGAATTTCTATTTTTTCCAATAAAAACTTTACTAAAATAATTTGTTAGTGCTGCTCCCATACCATTGGCACCAGCTGATTTTCTTTTTGAATCATCAAAATTACTCCCAGCTTTTAAAGTCCCCCAAGCTGATTCACACATCCAAACTTCTTTATTTAATATTTTATTAAAATGTTTTATGTTAGGTATTCCAACACCATTGTCTTTTACAGTAAATGATGTATCATCTAAAAAAATGTCTATTCTTGGATTACCATTAAAATTGTTATCTACAAAAGCATCAACTGAATTATCTAAAATTTCTTCAAAAATTTTTACAAGTCCTGGAACATATTCAAGTTCTGTTTCTACAAATTTATTATTTTTTACGACGTATCTTTTTTCACGTATTTTTTTAACAGCACCAATATAAACATTTGGTCTTTTTAATGCATGTTCTCTATCATCTAAAATTTCAATTTTCCTTTCTTTTGTCAATGTAACTCCTTTTTATAATGAATTATACTAATTTTTATAAAAAAGTAAATAGCTTCAAATTTTGTTGTATATTATTTTTTAAATAATAACTCAAATTTACTTATCTGAGCCTCTCTGGAGGTCTCTGGTTAATTTTTTAATTATTCTAATAATTTTTATTATCAAAATTTTAAATTTTTACCAGAGAGGCTCTAATAAGTAAATTTAAAATTATGAATTACAAATTTCTTTACATTTATCACAACATTTTTTCAATTCTTCTTCATATTTTTTTATTACTCTTTTAAGAGATATTTTTTTAGCTTCATCATAATGTATTTTAGCTTTTTTACCATGAATAGTTGGATTCTTTATTACATATTTTATATCATCATCAACCTTACTAAGATATTTTTTAACTTCTGCTTTGAAAATATTTGTTATAATAGGCCAATCAGATTTTTTAGGTTTACAACCCTTTTTACCATCTTCTAAAAACACACAAATTGCTCTTTTCCAAAGAACCATTACATAATAATCAGGTAATTCAAATTTTTTAACCCATCCTTTAACAATTTTTGAATTTGTTTTAAGATTTAATTTTTCTTGGATTTTATTTAAAACTTCTCTTATCATAGTTTTTCTTTTATTAGTTTTAAAATTATTTTCTTATATTCATCAAGAGAATATTTTGTATTGTTAAAAAAATTGAAAAAATAAACGTCATTTTGATTACATATTTTTAAATAATAAGTCAGTGCTTCTAGAATTATAAATTCTTTTTCTTCTTTAGTCATTTTTTATACCCTTTAAATCTATCTTTTAAAAGATCAAATTTATACAAATCATTTTTTAAACTACCTTTTTGATAGTTAGTATTATCAGCTTCTTGTAAAGCAACTTGAGTTTTATTTAAGTTTCGATATTCGTTATACCAAACAATTATGTCAGATTTTTCTTCATTATAAATAGGTTTTAATCCTATTTCTTTTAATCTATAATCAGTCCAGTATTTTATAAAATGATTATTAATTTTTTGATTAAATCCTTGAAAATCACCATCTTTTAATAAGTAATCACTCCATTCCATTTCAAGTTCTGTTGTTTCTTCAGCCATTTTATATGCTAAATCTTCAAAATAACTTTTTAAATGTAAAAATTCTTGAGAATCATCTTTCATTAAAATTTTCATTACATTAGCACCTGTAGTTGTGTGAACTGTCATCTCATCCCAAGCAATCAATTTAAGCATTTGTGAAAATCCCTGAATTGAATTTCCATAAGCTTTATTGATACTCCACGTTGAAAAAAAACTAAAAGGAAATTTAACACCTTCTAAGAAAAATGTTCTCAAAAGATTTTCTAATAATAATTTTTTAAGTTCATCATCAACAATATCTTCTTTTAATTTCTCTATTAATTTATTAGCACTTTCTATTTCTTTATCTGCTCTTTTTTTCACAACATTATCTTCATAAATTAAATCAAGCATTTCAGTAACTTTACTTCCAAATGCTTGATTTAAACCTGTGCTGTAACTTAGTGCATGAATATCTTCTTCTACCTTTATTCTTGCATATAAATAAGATAACCATGTATCTGAAGCCAAATCTGATAAAATACCAAAAGTTCCAGGAACTAAACTATCCATTACATTTTGATATAAAATGTTGAGATGGAATATTCTTTTAGGAATATCATCCATCATATCCCATCCCTTTTTATCTTTGGAACAGTCAATTTCTTTTGTAAACCACGTATTAGATTCAGAAGCTTCAGCTAATTTTTGAAAAATATCATAAGATTTTTTATCTATTCTTTGAAAGTTTCCATAATCCCCAAAAAATAATTTATTATACTCTTTTGGTTTTTCTGCTAGACACAAAGTATGACAAATTTTATTCATTGTTATTCCTTTTTAAATAGTCTAATTCATTTAACATTTCTTTAATTGTATTGATAATTTCTTTATTTCCTTCTACTTCAGCTTTTTCAACAAATTCATATAAAACATGTATTAATCCATTAACAATAACAAAATCATTAAATGTTATAGCTTTTAAAAAATTAACAAAATTTTCCATGTATTCAAAAATATCAGTATCAGAATTAAAAGAGAAATTAATCTCTTTATCATTCATTTTGTAATTAAAAATTACTCTTCCATTTTCCATTGTTTCTCCTTTAACTTGAGCAACTTTCGCAGACATCATTATCTGTTTCAGCTTTTAAACTATTCATATAATATAATGTCTTAACTCCTAAACTTTCAGCAAATATAATATCTTCTATAATTTCAAAAGCACTTTCAGGATTTTTGTAATAAAGATTTACTGATTGTGATTGGTCTAAAAATTTTTGTCTAATTGCTGCAAGTTCTATAAGACGCTTTTGTGGAATATCCCAAGCCAATTCATAATACATTCTATTTTTATTTAGATTAGGTGCTAAAAATGGTAATGTATATGTTCCTTCTTTTATTATTTTGTATTGTCTAATTGGTTCTATTCCTTCTGTGCTTGAAATGACTAATCCAGAAGTATTATGACTGATACATCCATTACTTAATACATATTCTTCATATTCAGGAACATGTATATCCCAGGTTGGTTCAACACCTACTTTTTTAACTGATTTAACTCCTAATAATAAATTATTTTGTTGTTTAATATTATCCCCATCTTCTAAATCCTTTACTTGTTTCCAAATTAATTTGTCATCCTCTGTTTCAACAAGCAATAAATGGTTACCTGTAAATTTATATTTATTTCCATCTTCAAATTCTACTTCATAAACTTCTCTTTTTCCATTATAATATATTTTATTAGTTTCTTTATAACCAAATCTTGTTTTTACATTAATAGGGGATTTTAATTCATACCAACCAAGAACTTCTAAGTTTTCTATTGTTTTGTAATCAATACCTCCTTCTTCAAGAATTTCTTGAATTGATTTGATACCATCTTTAGTTATTATCTCATTTTCTTTTGATTGGCATTGTGTAGGCGCTATTGCAAATAAATTTTCAAATCTTATTCCAAATTCTTTGAGTTCTTTTCTTAAACTTTCCCAATCTTTTTTCATTTCAAAATTATATTTTTCTGGAAGTTTACTCAATTCCCAAGGAAATAAACCTTTATCCCAAGATGTTCCAGAAATTCCCTTATATTTTCCTCTTTCTTTAGCTAATCTTATTGCTTGCTTGATAAAATGATATGTCAAATCTTCAAATAATTCGTGTGTAAATCTTAAAACTTCATCATCAGTAAATTTTATACCTTTACTCGCTAATAGATTTGCATAATTATTTACACCTATTCCTATACTTCTTAAATCTCTATTAAATTTTTCACCTAAACGAACTTTGTATTTTGCTACATCAAATGCATTGTCCATACCTAATAAAATACTATAAGCTAATTCATCTTTTTCTTCTTCTGTCATTTCATACCATTTAACTAAATTAACAGAAGAAAGATTACAAATACCTATCAAACCATCATATTTTCTTACATTTATCCATTTATCATTATCTGAATCTTTAATTAACTTATCTTCTATAAGTCTAATAGGTTTTGTTCTAACAGTCACCTCCATGCAGAGATTACTCATTTTTATAACATCAGGTGATACTCTCTGTTCATTTACATTATCCATACTCATCCAATAAATATTTCCTGTCTCACTTCTAACTTTAGCATAAAGAAATGCTAATTCTCTTGCTTTAATTTTTCTTTTTCTGATACCAGGTTTTTTAGAATAATAATCATACCACTTATCAAATTCATCACCGTATGCTTCTACTAACTCAGGAGTATCTAAAGGATCAAATAAAAATACTTCTTCATCATTTATAATAGCTTCAGAAAATCTTCTATTCCATTTCATTGTATATTTTAATTTTCTAGCTCTTTCTTCATCAGCACCACCAGCATCTCTTAACATAATTATTTCTGGTGACTCATAATGCCACCAAGCAAAATTAACAACCGCTGCACCACTTCTAACACCTCTTTGATTAAATGATGAAATAACACTTTCAAATAATTTAATAAAATAAATAACTCCAGATGTTTTTCCGACTAAATCTACAATTGCTCCTATAGCTCTTAACAATGTAACATCTATTCCTATTCCACTTCCATATTTAGAATAAATACCCATACTTCTTGCTACTTCTAAAATACTTTCAGAATCATCATCTACTTCTATTAAAACACAACTTGTTGGATTAAAAACTCTTTCTAAAGCATTCACTATCATAGGTGTAGGAGCAGTAAATTTATGTAAAGATAAATCATCGTATTTTCTTTTAATTGTTTCTAATCTGTTTTTATCTTTATAATGTAATTGAATAGCAACAGCCATATATCTATGTTGAGGCAATTCTAAAAATTTTGTTTTACTGTATTTTTTAGCATATTTCTGCATAAACAATTCAAATCCACCAAACGTAAAAAGAAAATCTCTTTCTGGTTTAATATAATCTCCAAGTTCTTTTAATTCTTCTTCTGTAAAAGTGTCAAAAATTTCTTTATTATAAACCTTGTATTGAATTCCTTTTTGAATAACATCTAAGTAATTAGGATATTCATTTCTACTTACATTCCAAACTTCTTTTCTATATCTCAATATCAATAAATTTTTTGCTATATCATCCCAAACAGGATATAAATCAGAAATAAAATTTGCACATGTTTCAATTACTTCATCTAATAATTTAATAACTGAAATTTTATTTCCTATTTTCAAATTAATTGCATTTAATACGTCTTTAACAAAAGTATCATCATATGGTTCTTGTATGCCTGCTTTATTTACAGCCCATTTAATGACTTTATAAAGTTTTTCTTCAGAATAAGGTTCTTCTCTTCCATCTCTTTTTATGACAATATGTTTTTTTCCTTCTTTTAATTCGATCATTTCACCCCTTTATAATTCTATTCCTAATTTATTTAGTTCTTCCAAATATTTTTCTGTATATGAAACAATACCAGAATTAACACCCATATCAGCTATTAAATTTCCAAAATTATCAAATAAAATATTTCCTGTTGGTGTTCTTATTAAAAATACTTTTTTAAAATCATCATTTTCTAAAACTTTTTCTATACTTATATCGATACCTAGATCTTTTTTAAAATTTTTAATAAAAATATTTTTATTGAATTTTTTATTGACATTGTTTTTATAATTTTTAAACCATGTTGTTTCTTTAAAATCTGTTGTACCAATACTAATTAAATTAAAAACTAAACTTCTAAATTCACTTTCTGGATAATTTTTTCCTATGTTATATCTTTTTCTGTTTCCAAAAACATCTGTTGTTTCAATAATCAAAGACCTTTTTCTCAAAATTAATTTAAGATATTTTTTCAAATTAGTAATTTTAATAATTATTGATTTATTTTTAATCAAATATTCTTTCCAATTTTCAATTTCATAAAATGAATTTGGATTTAAACCAACAATATTATCTTTTCCAAACATTTTTTCTAAAATATCCAAAAAATTATAAGGAAACTCATTAAAATCTTTTATTTCTAATTCTTCTATTACTAAATTTAGTAATTCTTCTAATTCTTTTGTAAAAATTTTTTCAAATCCGTCAAAACAAATCATGCAAACTCCTTTATTTTTTGTTAAATTATATAATGTTTTTAATTAAAAGTAAACTTTTAATTCATGAACATAGAAAATTTATTAATTTTTGTTTTAAATTAATTTTTTTCATGTCAAATTCCTTTAAAAGATATTTAGCTTTGAGTATGAGAGATTCAATATTATATTTTTCATATAAACCTTTACATATATCAAATCCTTTAGTATTCATTTCATCATGAAGATTTTTCACATAAAATAATTCATCCATGTCTTTGCTTGTTATTCTTAAACTCACGTCGGTACCATATAGTCGTAATTCTAAAGAAAAATTTTCTCCATCTATCTTTATTTCTTTTGTCAAAGAAAATAAAATATTACCACATGAAATCTTACTTATTCCAATTGATTTTGCAAATTTCTCAAAATCTTTATGAATATCTTTATCCATTAATTTCATTTGAAGTTTGTGTAATTCTTTTATTTTTTCTAAAAATTTTTTGTATATCATATTTTCTCCTTTAAACAATTAATTTTTCTATAACTTTTAAATAATCATCACTAATATAATAACTATTATATTTGTATTTGTATCCAAGTTCTTTTAAAAAAGATTTTAATTCTTTATTCAATTCTTTAGGAACAAATCTTTGTTTTAGTTTTAAATTATCTTTGTAATACAGCATCTTTTTCATCAGTTTAATTTTTTCTAAACCTATTCCATTTTTTTCTAAAATACTAAGATAATTTACTAAATCTTCTTTTTTCATTAAAAATAATTTATGATTTATCATTTTATTAAAATCTTTTTTATTTTTTAAAATTATTTTTAAAAGTTGAATTTTTTCATCTTCAGAACTAAAGGTCAAAAACTTTTCATAGTATTTTATCTTTTGTTCTTCATTGTATGTTAAATCATTATTTTTTAATCTATTAATTAAAAGTTCTATTTTTTGTTGTTCTTTTTCTTTAATTTGTCGTTTGATTTCTTTTAAATTTAATGTCGTTTTTTCTTCAACAATTTTTATAGATTGTGTATTAAATTGATGCTCAAGCAATTTCAAAAAACTTTTTTTATGATTAACTTCTAATAAATTCAAAAAAGTTTCAATTTCAAACATAAATTCACCAAAATTATTTATAATTTTGTTGCCAAATTCATCAAAAGAAAAATATATTGATTCATCTAAAAAATATAAATATTCATTTTTTAAAATTTCTTTATCTATAATTTTAAATTTTTTTATATCTTTTACAAAAAAAATTATTTTTTCAGCGAATCTATTTCTTTTTAATTGCTGTAATGAAGAAATTACATCTATTGTTTGACTTTCATCTATATGATAATGTATTTTGACATTTGGACAATTTATTGAAATTCCAACAGTAATAGTTGGTGTATAAACCAATGCATCCCATGTAGCTTCTTGTGAAAACGTTTCAAATATTTTATTTTTTTCTTCTTCAGACGTGTCCCCATTTAAAAATACAACTTTTTTTCCTTTTTGTTTCAAAAGTTCACTTATCAAATATCCTGTATTTTTGTTTGATACAGAAATAGTAATTTTTTCTTTTTCATTCAAAATTTTTGAGATAATAGTATTTTTATCAGTAAATTGAATTAATTCAATATTATCTTTATATTCATTAAAAATATATTTCTTTTTTCTATTTTTGAAAAAATCAGGTTCAATTTCTAAAAACGCATCAAGTAAAATGAGTTTAAATTTTTTATTTGTTAATATTTTATATAATTTCATTTTATTTAAAACTGATTTATCAGTTAAATTAGATAATAAATGAATAAGCAATGAAATATATTCATCAATTATTACAACATCAAAATTTTTGATATCATATTTCCATAAGCTGTCAAACTGCGTTACAAGATGTCCATTATTCTGATAATCATCGTAATAAATATTAATGTTATACTTTTTTGAAATATCTTCAGCTAAACTTCTTCTATTTGTTATGAATAAACATCTTTTATTATTTTTTGTAAAATAATTAAGATATTTAGCAATCAAATTTGATTTTCCTGTTCCCATTGGTGATTTTATTTTTAAAACATCGAAATCTTCTATGATTTCTAAAGATACATATCTTTCATTTATAAAAATTGTATTTTTTTGCTTTAATTTCAATTTTATGGCATTTATTGATAATTTTTCTAGTTTTTTATCTAATTTTTCTTCATTTTTTCTATTTATAAATTCTTTTACAGATTTCAATTTAGAAATATCTTTATAAAAGTTTATTGATTTAGATGGATCAAAGTGATGTAAAATAAAAGGATTATTTTTAAAAAGAAAATATCCTTTAGGTGTTTTTTCATTAGGATGTCTAAAAACTAACAAATCTCCTTTATCTTGAACAACAGAAAATCCAAGACCATTAAGATATTTTATACTCTCAAATAAAATATCTTCATATCCTTCATTTTTAATTATTTTCTTTTTAATTTTTGGGAGTTTTTTTATTTCACCTTTGTGAAATATTACAAAATCATTATTGAGAGTTGGTGCTTGAAATGTTGCTTCTCTAATTACAGATAAATCTGTTTTTCCTAATCCTTTGATTAAAAAATTTATATTTAAAAGAAATTGTTTCAAAGACTCTTCATTATTTGAACCTTCTACTAAAATTGCACCTTTTAAATTGTATTTTCCTTTTCCATAACTTCTACTAGGTAAAACGAAAAAATAATAATTTTCTTTTTTAAGAATTTCAACAATTTTTTCTGAATCTTCTTTTGAAAAAACATCATCAATATCTAAAACAATATATTGAACTTGTTTACAAAGATAATCTTTTAATTCTCTTTTTAATCTTTTTTTGATGACAGGTTCTTTGATATTATAACAACGATTTAAATGAAAATGATTTATGAAATAATAAGGAAGATTTTCAAATGAAGTTTTAATTGTCCTAAATTCGAAAGTATTGTCACCATATGGAGAAATAGGAAATTTAGAAGTGCTTTTTGAATTAAAAATTGTAATTTTTATATTATTAATATTTTTATCCATTTTCACACCTTAAATTCTTTTTTATTTTCATCTACCGTGTGCTCTGTTTAATTTTCTCTTTTTTGAAATATAAAATATTATCAAAAATTAAAAGACCTCTTACAGGTGTTCTGAGAGGTCTTGTAATGTTACATATAATTTTAATAAATTTTTATTAAATTGAAATTAATTTTTTAGATTTTGGTTTTAAATTGTTCAAAATCCTCTTCTCCATCACAATAACCAAATTTTTTAAATGGACACCAATCACAAAGAGGCGATATATTTTTATCAAATTTAGATTCATTTTCTACAGGTTTTATATATTCTACCATTTTTTTAATTAATTCATTTAATTGCTCTCTATAATATGTTCTTAAAACATATTTATTGTGTTCTACAAAATAAAAATAAGCTTCAATTTTTTTGACATTAGGAAATTTTAAAAAAATCCAAATGCTATAAATTATTAACTGCATTTCATTTTGATCTTCTTTAAATTTACCAGTTTTCCAATCAACAATAATAGCAATATCGTCTTTAATGGCTAAAAAATCTATAAAGCCTCTTATTAAAATATTTTCTTTTTCATTTTTATTACTTTTACTTTCATATTCATCAGGTATAATTTTATCTTTTCCTTTTTTAGATAAATCAAGTTTTAATGAAAAACCTTTTTCTATGTATTTTTCTTTCAATGATTTAAAAAAAGAATAATGTGGTGATATTACAAAATTATTAAAAATTTGATCATATTTTTGAATATCTTCTTTTTTAGATAATTCAAAAGAAAAATCTTTGTTTTTGTTTGTTAAATCACATTCTATTAAATGATGTAAATATTTACCTTTTTCTAAAGCAATATTAGTTTCAAATGGAATTTTTATTTTATCGATATATTGCAATTTGAATTTTCTTGGACAATGATAAAAAGCTCCAAGCTTAGAAAAACTATAAGGTGCGTATTTCATTTTTTATCCTAAAAAAATTAAATCAATGATGCTATTGAATTCAATAAATCTTCATCTCTCTTTATAATATCTTCAATAGCATCAACCAAATCTTTTTCTTGTGAATATTGTTCTTTTAATTCTTTTTTAATTTCTTTAATAGCTTTATCTATTTCTTTGATAAGAATTCCATTTTCTTTTGCTTCTTGTTTAATTGCTTTCATATCTTCTTTAATACCTTTTATTTCCATTTCTAATGCAATTAGTTGTTTTACATATTTTTTAATTTGTTCTTCTTGATTTTGAATTTCAGTAATCATACACATTTTACACTCCTAATTTGTTTTTAATTTCTTGATAAACATTTAACATATCATCTTTTTCTTTGAATTTCCAATAAACAAATTTAGAAATTTTTATCATATCACCACTTTTATAATCTTTTACATCAATACCAAAATCAAGATTAAAAATTATCTTGTTTATTTCATTTATTTCATAAGAAATAGTGTTAATATGATTTTTATTAACAATTTCATCTTGAATTGAACATATTAGAAAATTCTCTTTTACGTAATCTAAGTTTAAAAGTTTATTTTTTAATTTATCAAAATCATAATCATTATTAAATTCTTGTATATAAAAATCAGCTGTATCTTTTCCTAAAATATTTATAGCATTTGAAAAATTAAAAATAATTTGTTTTTTTCTTTTATTAAAAATTATTGTTGCAACTTTTTTTAAATTAACAATTTTTTTACTCAGTTCTATGAACATCGTTAACTCCTTTCCATTTTTGTAGTTTATAATAATTTTAATTTTAATTTTCCTTTAAAACCTTTATAAATATTATCTAAAATCAAATGTTTGATCATATCTTTATTCCATCCATTTTGAATAAGTTCATTAAAATCTTTTGCAGAAATTGGTTCACCTTTGTAAATTTTTGGCCAAATAAATACATAATAATCATCAATATATTTTAAACTTTGATTTCTTGATGCTTCATCGTAATTTTGATTATCTAAACAAAATATTGGTTTTTCTAATTTGTCCAATAAATCTTGAGGAAAACTAATTCCTAAGTTTGCCACAATTCTATTAAGAGGTAAACCACTACTTAAAGCATCAAATACAGATTCAAAAATAAAAACAGCTTTATCCCAATCAACATTAAAAATGTTCCATACTTTTAATCCATGATTTGGTAAAAAAGTATAAAATTCTTTTTTATCTAATTTTCTTGATTGAAATCCATATAGTTTTCCATCTTTTTCAAGTGGTATAATTATACTATTTTTAATAAAAAGTGTTTTATCTTTTAATTTAACATTACTTTCACAATAATAAAATAAATCTGTATATTGACTAAGACCTCTTTTTGCAAGATAATCTTCTGCAGGTGTTCCTTTTATTTTAACAAATTCTTTTGGAACATCAAAAAGAATAAATTCATTTTTGAATTTTTTGCCAGACTTTTCATTTAATTCTTTTATTTCATTTATTTGTTTTGATTTATTTTTAAGTTTTTCTAAATAAATTTTTCTTATTTCTGTTTTATATTGTTCATATAAATTCATATTTACAGTTTTAAGATATGTTTTTAAAGAGCCTGAAAAGCCACAATTAAAACATTTTACATTTGGTTTTTTTAAATAATGATCAAAATAAAAATGAAGACGTTGTTTTTTATTCCAAGATTTTCCTTCTCTACAAATAGGACAACAAATAGCAATATCACATTCTTTTTCTTTTGGTGGTAAATCACTTATGTTTGTCAATTTAAAATAGTATTTTTCTCGCTCATCTAAATGACACATTTTTAACTCCATTCATTAATATTAGATGTTTTATGATTATTTTGATGTAACTTTTCTTGAACTTTAGCTTGCATTGTAAAATCATTCATATTCATAAATTGTTCATTGAGATTAAATTTTAACAAAAACTTCTGAATGCATTGACCATTATAATTAACCTCTTTTTCTAAATATGTTTTCCAAATTTTATCTTCAATTTCTTTTGGAATAAAATCAAAATCAATTAATGTTTTATTTCTTTCATAATTATATCTAAATTTTTTATTTTGTAAAGCTTCTTCTAACTGATCATTGTTCAAAAATTTTAATGCTGTTTTTTCACCAAATCGAGCTTTTTTATAAACATCTTTTTCAGGATATTTTTCTTGAAATTTTTGTTTTAATTTTTCAAATAAATCTTTATAATCATATTCTAATTTTTCAACATCATATATATAAACATTACTGTCTTTTAAAAATTTAATAAAATCTTGTGAATATTCTAATCCTTCTTTTACTGATGGAATATTGTCAGATTTATCTCCAATCAACACATGAATATCTTTAAATAGTTTAACGTTTTCAATTGAATCATCTATATCTTTTTGTTTAATTGGATCATATATTTTTGCATTGTATAAAAGACATTGTTTCATATCTTTGTCTGATGTAACTATAATTACATTATTTATTTTTTTAGCTAATACAGCAATAATATCATCAGCTTCTGCTTCATCTATTTTTAAAACTTTATAAGGAAAACATTTATCTAAAATATTTATAAAAGCTTCTAATTTAGAAAAATATTCATTGAAATCAATTTCACTTTCATCTCTATTTTTCTTTCTATTACTTTTGTAATCAGGACAAATCTTTTTTCTCCAATTGTTTTTTCCATCAATTGCAAGAATAATTTCATTGTTAGGAAATTTTTTTGAAATATGTCTCAAAGAATTTAACATAAGATGATAAAACATCGGCATAAATTCATCAGTGACAAATTTTCCACTAACTTTTTTTGGTTTTACAAGAGAAATAGCCGTATAAAGATTACGATGAGAAAGATGACTAAAATCTACTATTATCATTTTTACTCCTTATTTAAAAGAAAAAATCACAGATCAGCTAAAAGATCTTCCAACTCTTGATCTGTAATATTTGGAGATACTGTTGTTTTAGGTTTTTCTTGAATTGTCTCAGATTTTGGTTCTTCTTTTATTTCTGATGTTATATTATATTTTGTTTCAGGTTTTATTTCAGGTTTCGTTTCAGATGTTAAATCAGATGATATTTCAGGTTTCACAATAGATTTTTTAAATAATTTTCTATTTGGATTGCTAATATCATCATATGGTTCAGTAATAATTTCAGATCCATTTCTTAATAAAAATTCTTCAAGTTCTGTTCCAGCAATAGCTTTTTTAAATTTTGCTAAAAGTTTTTCATAAGGTTCAAATGTATCTTCACCAAGTATAATTTCATTTAAATCATAACAATTTTCTTCTATAAATCTTCGTGCTTCTTCAGGATCTGTAAATAAAGCACTTGGTTTATCAAATGTCGTGTTATCATAATTTGGAAAATCTTTTTTAGACTTTTTAATTCTTACAAGAATCATATTAGCACCATCAATTGGATCAAAAACATTTATAGGTTGTATTCCTGCATTTCTTAAATCTTCTGGTGGATTTATTGCTGCTTTAATTTTATCAAGAAGCTTTACACCATATGTCCAATAAAATACTTTTCCATTGTTGTCAGGATTTCCATTATCTTTTACTACATAAATATTACTTGCAAATTTTGTTTTTCTACTAATTTGCTTAGCAAATTCTTTAGCTTCTTCAGTTCCAATAGCTTGAAGTTCATAATAAATATCAGATACTGGACAAGGTTTTCCAATAGTTTGTGGTGATTTTGCTCTATAATATTTTATATTTCCTGTTTTATCTTGAAATCTTATATAATGTTCATAATATTTCACAATAGGAACTTCATTAATATTTTTTTGAGGTAAAAGTCTTATAACAGCACTTCCATTTCCTTTTTCATCCGTTGTTAAATCCCACTGTCTTTCATCACCAAATTTCTTTTTCGGTTCAAATACTTGTTGTAATTGTTGTGTTAATGTTTCTGTATCAAATAATCCCATGTTCGTCCTTTCGTATTATTTTTCGATTTTTTTTCGAATTTTTTCGTAGTTTAACGACATTCCGACAGGTCGAAGATTAAAATTCTTTTTTGATAGAAATTAATAATTCAAATGGTTCTTCAATATTTTTTAAATAAGCTATAGGGTTATTTGTCTTAGGATTTCTTTTAATATGAAATTCATATTCACAGTCTGGAATTTTACTAATATTCATTATATCAAAAACAAATTTATTTTCTTCATTTGAAAGAATATCTTTTTCATAATAATTAGGATTTTGAAAATTATTGTTAGCATCAATTGTTGTAATAATTAATTGATGAACAGAAGAATCAATAACTAAATCACTATGACCAAGAATGTTTGATATTTTTTTAATATGTTTTAAATCTTCTCGCGTTAAATCAAATTTAACTGTTGATGTAACCGATTTAACTTTATCAAAAATGTCAGGTGCAACTGAAAATTTTTCAAGTAAATTAACACTTGTTGTTTCATATATTTGCTTTAATTTTCCATTATTTATAATAATTTTTTCACCATCTTTTTCTAAAAAGACATTTTCACCAAAATAGTCAACAAGATTCAAAAATTGAGCTAAATTATAAATACCAAATTTTTCAAATTTTTCTTCATCTAATTCATCTAAATTAATCAAAGCTATTATAGAATAATCATTTGTCATTGTTGTTTTTGGATATTCTATAATAACAGAATTAGAAATTTGAATTAATTTTTTCAAAATAGGTATTGTATTTTCTAACATGGTTATCCTTTAATTAATTGATTGAATTTCAGCTAATGTTTTTTCAAAAATATGTTCTACAATATTTTTTGCCATCTTTTTAGCTGTTTTCTTATTAGAACAAACTCTTTTTAAAATATCGTCTGTAAATTTTTCTATATATTCTTTTTTTAAATCATTCAAATTATAATTTTTAAAAAGTCCAAATTTATCGTCACCTAAAATAACAACTCTTGTATACAAATTAATATCTTCAACAAGTTTATGTTGTAAATCTAATGAAACCATCTTAGCTCCTTTTTTCTTTTTTATTATTATATCATATTTTTTCAAAAAGTAAATAAAATTTAATCATATATTTTAATTCTGAAAAATTTATAACATTTTTTCATAAATATTTCATCAATAAAAATATCATCAATGTTTTGTCCAAATTTTTAAAAAATATCTTTTATAATTTCTTTTATTGCATTTTTATCATATTCATTCAAAGGAAATGCAATAAAAGTTATTTCACCTTTATCCAAACCCAACGTTAAATTTTTAATGTTATATACATCATTTAAAGTAATTTTTAAAACTTCTTTTAGTTTTTTCTCATTTATTCTTTTTAATAATTCTTCTTTTTTCATTTTAAATACCCTCTTTTTTCATAATAGTATTTGGATGCAAATCTTTATCGTTTACAATTACACTGGTTAAATGTTTATCATCAATTATTTTATACTCTAAATCAAAATCTTTTTTTAATAATTCAAACAATTCTTCTAATGAATTAAATTTTGTTATTTCAATATTATCATTTTCGTATACTTTTATATCTCCATCTTCATATAATTTTTGAAACATATTTTCATAATTATCTAAATCTATCAATGAACGAATATAAAGCTTACCATTTTCAACAGTCATTATTCCTTTATACTCAACTTCATTAAATAATGTAATTTTTACTTCATAAGTCATTGTTATATCCTTATTCATGTGGGAATGTAATTTTAAACTTTTTAGTCTTTTCTCATTCATTTTAACTTCTTAAATTTTTCCTGTTCCACCACAATATTGACAATTAATCCATTCTGTTTTTCCCAACAGTCATATGTTTCAATGTAACACACTCCATTACAAACATTACATTTCATATTCATCCTTTATTTTGAAATAAAATTTACAAATTCTAACTTTAATCTCTTTATTTGAATTTACATTTTGTTTCATACATTAAAAATATTTTTTCTTCAGAAAAAGTTTATTTGATGGAATAAATTCTTTTTTCATAAATTTATAAATTCTTAAAACTCACACAAGATCTTTTATTCTTTGATGAAAATTTTTCCTGTGAAACTAAACATTCTTTTTGAAACATTTTCAATATCACTCATATCAAATTTATTTTAAATTTTCATTTTTATTTTTTACTAGTTCTTTAATATTTTCTATAATTTCATCAATTTCATCATAATCTAAATCTATACCGTCTTCTTCTGCATATTCTGGAAGATATATATTCATATCGTCTAATATTTTAACAAAATCCAAAATCCACAAAGCTTTTTCTTTCATTATTACCCCTTTAAAAAGTTTTTTCTATTTTTTTAATTACTTCTTTTATTTTTTCATATTGTGTATATTCATCTATTTCTTCTTTGTCATTCAAAGTGAGTTCATAAAAAACATCAAACTTTTCAGATAGAACTTTTTTTCCTAATTCTTCTAATGAAAAAATAATCAAATCTTTTTCAAATTGTGACAATTTCATTTTAAATCCTTGAAGTTACTTATAATCTTTTTAAAAATTGTTTATAAAATTCTTTCACAAATTTTAATTCATCTTCAAGAGGCATAAATTTTGATTGTGTTTTTTCAAGATAATCAAGATATTTTTCAATGCCTTTTTGTATATGAATTTCTGTTATTTTTTCATTATTTTCTTCAGCTATTTTTTTCACCATATCAATTATCATTTTAAGTGAATTTATTTTTATTTTATTTTTTTCTTTTTCAGCCTTTAAGAGTTCTTTTTTAAGATCTTGAAATGTCATATTATCTCCTTGATAATATTTGTAAATACATTATGTTATAAAATCTTCATCTAATATAAATGTATGCAAACTTAAAAATTTATTATCTTTTTTGTAAGAAATACATAAGACATTTTCTGCTTTACATATAAAAACTTTTTTAATGAATTCTTCTTGTTCACAAAAATAATCTTCCATAATTTCTGATTTTAACCATAAAGGAGTATCATTCTGTGATTTTAAATTCTCAATAGCACATTCTAAACAACAAAAATTATTTTTTAGATATATTTTTTCAATACTTTTTAAAACAAAATAATCAATATATTGCATAAGAACATTAACAAACAATCTTTTAAGTGTTTTTATTTCAACATTTTCAGGATTTTTAAAATTATTTACTCGTGTTTCCATTTCTTTTGCTGTTAAATATAAACATTTATCAAAATACTTGTTTTCAAAATATTTTTTTATTTTATTTTTCATATTTACTCCTTAATAATTTTAAAATGAAAAAATTAGTATTTTTATAATTCATAATTTTTATTTGCACCAATAAATTTTTACAATATTAGGATATTCACTTAATATTGGAATTCTATGACCCACTGTGTGAACTTTACAAACCTTTTTGTTTAACATTTCATTTTGTAAATCACTTGAATTAAACTTTCCAATAAACAATCTATCAACATTTTCAAAAACACCTTCTTTTGTAAAAATAAGATATTTTGTATTTTCTCCTGTAACATTTGTAACAGATTTAATATGAATTATTCTATCTTGTCCATTCGTATAATGTAAAATTATAGATGTGATACTTATTAATGTGAAAAAAATTAAAATAATAATTAATTCTATATTACCTTTTCTCATGTTGTATCCTTTTGTTTGTATTTTAAACATATTTCACTGAAAAAATCTTGTTATCATTTAAAAAGCTATTTCCTATTGAAATTACTTTTATAATTCCTTCATTTATAAATTCATTGTAATGATTTCCAAATATTTTTTCCAATATTGTTTGTAATACAGTAACTTTTTGTTTTAATTTATCTTCAGTAATAAATTTTATTTTATCATTACCATAAACTTTTTTTGCTATAATTTTATAAGTTTATATAATATCACTTGTAATAACTTTCTTATCTTTTGGATAAATTACAACATAAACATAAGGAAATTTTGATCTTATAAAATAATTTACTAAAACTTTTTGATCATTCTTTAATTTTTTTATTAATTCAATTTTTAAATTTTTAATTTCTGAAAAATCCTCACAATCAGGAAGAAAATGTATGATTTTTTCAAGTTCTTTTGAATAATTTTCTAATTCTATAACATTATCAATAAGAAGGTTCAATGCCTTTAGTGATGTATTAATTGTTAATCTGTTTTTTATTGTTCTCTCAATAAAAGGGAGAGCCTTTTCAAGTTTTGTTAGTGTTGTTCCTATTAATTCAATTAAAATAGGAATTTGATTTGTCAACAACTCACTATTTTCAACAAATTTTGTTCTCAAATTTACAAGCAATTCTATATCAATATTTGGACTTGATTCAATTTTATCTATTTGTTTTTGAAGTTCTTTGTTTTCTTCTTCTAATTCTACATTTAATTTTTCAAGAATTTGTAAGTACTTTGTCAAATAATTTCTTTTTTCATATAAATAAGATAATGCTATTTCTAAATCTTTAAATTCATTTTTTGGAAATACTTTATAAATAATTCTTTTTATTAATGGTCTGTGGACAATTTTGTCTAGATTGAGATTAATATCTTGTACAGTCTTTTCTATTTCTGTTGATAATTTGGTGAATTCCATTTTAACTCCTTTTCATTTTTTTATAATTATAACACATTTTTAAAAAATGTTAACATTTTTGTGATTTTTTTGTATGTTTTTTGTTTTTACACACATACTTTATAAAATATTATTATTTATATAAATATAATTTATCTATGTAAATATTTGCATTTAAAATTCACACATGTAAAAAATATTTTTATAGCAACTATAACAAAACATTTTTAAACATACATTTTGTTTTAAAAATTTGAATTTTCAAAAATATTTCCAATAATCTCAAAATTTTTTTTCTAATTTATATATTGTTTTGTTTTTACTATCTACAACCATAAAACAACAATCATTTTGAATATATTTTACAAATCCAATTTCAGTTACTTCTTCACATGTATACTTATTAAAGGATGTATTATTTAGACGTTTTATAATTCTTTTTACTATATCTCCTTCATAAATTTCTTTATTGTTTTTATCTTTTAAACCTGTATATTGTCCTATACTTTTTTTTCAACTTTAAATATATCTTTATTTTCTTCAAAACCTAATGCATTAACATATATCAAAACATTCATAGATACCTATATATCTTTGTTCTGTTATATAAAATTTATTATTTTCTTGAATTAAATTACCATATATCCATTTATCCAATATTTTTGAAAATCCTCTAAATTTTATTTTTCTCACTATAATTCCTTTTATCATGTTTTTAATTAAACAATAATTTTATTTTTCAAAATAATATGAAGTTAACATTTTATTCAATTATTTTTCTTTCAAATCTGTTACATCCAAATTTTTCATCAGTAATAATAAAATCATAATTAACTGGATTATTACATAACAATCCTTTTTTAGTTTTTAAAAAATATTTACAACCCCTACATATTTTGCTTTCAAAATCATCATAAATTTTATCTATTAATTTATAAACAAAACAAGATTTTACAACTTCATCTTCATATTCATCAAAATCATTTTTAACAATTTCTTTGACACAATTAATATATTTTTTAGCTTCTTCTCTTGTCATTTTATTCTCCTTAACAATTTATTGTTTTTGTGTTATAAGTTACAAATGATAATACTAATCCATATATCGTTTTACTGCTCCAAAAAGAATTTAATTAAATCATCAAAATTTAAAGGTAATTCATCAATTTTTACTTTAATCTCTTTCTCTAAAAAGTGTGACAATCTTAAACCTTGTTTTTTTATTTCATCTTCAATCTCATAATAAAAATCTTTATTACTAAATCTGTCTGATTCAACCCACAAATGAGTTAGAGAAACTGCTAAATATGCTTTTGCAATTATCTTTATTTTTCTTTTAGTTAATTTCATTTTCTTCCTTTTAAATTTGTTACAATCAAAGTTTTCACTAATTAATAAATAATAATCACTGTTTGTTACCATATCACGCAGACTTTTACAACCATTTGTTCCTTTTAAATTTATTTACACCTCCTCTATTTCTTCTTCTAAATATTTCAAAATATCCTCTTTTGTTTTAAAAACAAATTCTTCTGAAAACCAATCTGTATTTTCTACATAATATTTTATTTCAGAAGTTTCTGGTATATCAATATTGACTTTTATACAACATACTTTACTTTTAACAATTTTATTTTTATGAACCACATAACAATCATCACCTATATTTAGTTTTGTTTTTATTATCATTTCATTCTCCTTCTAAATCAAATCTACCTGAATTAAGAATGTCACAAATTTTCTGAGCATCTTCTCTTGTTCTAAAATATACTTTGTCGGGATTATAAAGCCATTGAAATTCTACCACACCCCATTTTTCCACTTCATCTTCTTTAAAAAGTGAAATACCATAAGATAATTTTCCTAATTCAAATTCATACCCTCTACTATTTGGACATTCTTGATCCCTAAGTGCCAAAAGTCTTGTAAATCTTTTAATAGTTTTAAGAGCTTTTTCAGCTGTTTTTCTATCATTTCTAGTAAATCCATTTTTAATCGCAAAATCATATCCACACAAATTTATTTTATCACTTAAACTAACAAGATTATTATAATCTATTGGATTTAATAAATAATTACATTCTTTAAGTTTAATTTTAGGTGATTTAGGGATTTCAAATTTAATTTCATCCCAGAATAATGTTTGGTTTAAATATTTATTTGTTTTACCATCAAAGTTGTATGCTTTGTGATAACCAAGTGAAGGAAAATACACTACTATAGGATATTCTTCTGTATTAATATATTTTACAATCCCCCATCCGTATCGAAAATCCCATACTCTATCTCCAATTTTAATTCCATCAAAATACCTCATTTTTAATTCCTTATTTTTCAATTATTTTTTCTGAAATTTTAAAATTGTCCTCATTCCAGAACAACACACAACCGACATATCTTAATAACTACATATTACAATAAAACTATTAAAAGTATGTTTGTTTCTATTTATCTTCATGTTTGTTACTAAATCTGCAATTTTTTCTCATATAATTATAACACATTTCCAAAAAACTTCAAAAGGTTTAAATAAAATTCAAAAACCAACTTTAAATTTAATCATTTTTAACTTCTTCTAAAGTTTTATATAAGGCAATAGTAATATTTTTAGTTAAAACATCAAAAAACTTTTTGGTATCCTCTTTATTTTGTCGAGGAATATCTTTATGTTCAACAATAAATTTACCTAAATAATCCCCTGAATCAAAAAGTGGAAAAATTAAAAGATTTTCTTTTCTATTAACAATCATTTTAATTTTCCTTTAAATTTTTTAAATTATCTAAATCAAGTTCAACTGTAAAATTTTTATTGAAATTTTCTATAGCTTTTTTAACTTCTTCTATAAGTGTATTCAAAATATCAACAAAAATGTTGTATTCATAATCACGAAATGAATCTTCTATGATATCTTTATATACTGAATTATAATTTTTTAAAAAGATAGAAATATTATGACCTTTCTTTAAAAGTCTACTATTTTCAATCACAAATCCTTTTTCTTCTGCATATTTTTCAACTATTGATGAAAAATATTTTACTTCTTCATCATTAATAAAAACTTTATTGATTTTTCCTGAAATTACATTTACTTTAAGTTTCATTCTTAACTCCTTTAAATTTACTTATCAGAGCCTCTCTGGAGGTCCCTGGTTAATTTTCTAATTATTCTAATATATTTTTTATAATTAAAATTTGAATATTTACCAGAGAGGCTCCAATAAACAAATACTAACAATAAAATTATAACATGTTTTTTTCAAAATGTAAATTAAAATCAAATTCCCATTTCTAATTTTTGCCATTCTATAAATAATTTGATATCCCATCTAAAACTTTCAATATTTTTTAAATGTTTTTCTAAATATTCAATGTCATTTTCAAGTTCTTTTAATTTATATTTTAACTCAATATATTCTTTATCTCTTTCAATAAAATCTTTTATTTCATTTTGTTTCAAAGAAATAGGAAAATCATTTTTATAGTAAAGATATCTTTCCAACCATAAAGAATCAAGCTCTTTTGAAACTTTTATTAATTCATAACGCTTTTGTTTAATTTCTTTTAAAACTTTTTCATATTCACCAGCAATCTCTCTAAGTTTTTCTTTTATATTTGTATTATCAAATGTAAAATCCATTTTAATCTCCTATTTGAATTTCTTTTTCTATAATAGGATAAGAATTTTGTAAATACAAATTAATTCTTTCATCTGCATGTTTTAGTATATAATTTTTCTTTTTTCTACAACTTGTAAAATCATCTACATAATCAAAAATTTTAACTTTTTCTTTTGACTCATGTTGACGCATTCCTCTTCCAATACTTTGATTAAGAATTATAAAAGATTTAATACTAGAAACCAAATGTATATTATGAATTTTCTTTATATTAACTCCCGTTGATAATGTTCCAAATGTTGCAATTAATATACCACCATCTTTTAATTCAAACATTTTTCTTATTTCTTCTCTTTTTTCTCCTTTTACATCACCTCTAATAAAGAAAATGTTCAAATCATCTAAAACAATAATTTTATCATGTTTTACATCATTTTTTATAAGATTTCTTGATTGAATAATATAATATTTTGAATTGTCTTTTATAGATTTGATTTCTTTTTTATAAATTAAATCTTCATTAGGAACATCTAAATTTAATTTTAATTTAATAATTTCTTTTAACAAAGTTTCACCATGAGTAATTTTATTATAAAGAATTAAATTATTTTCTTTTTTGTTTAAAGAAAGTTTATTTACTATTTTAGCTATAAAAATGTTTCTTACATTCAAATCTTCTATAAATTTAACTTCTTGTTGATACGTTTTACATTTTTGCCAAAATTCTTTACAAATCTCCTTATTGTAATTTAAAAAGAACATGACAACTTCAACAGGTGTAGCATATCCTTGATTAATAAGTTCTTGAGGAGTAATAATTGTGATAGGTTTACCCAATGTTGAAAGAAGTGTAAATTTATCTACACTGTTCTGAGGGAGTGTTCCTGTTAAACCTATTTTATATTCAGCATTTACAGAAGCTTTAAGTATTTTATTAAGAGAATCAGATTTTGCAACATGAGATTCATCAATTATGACAAAATTAGCTTTAGGTAATAAATGCATAGCATTTTTCAAACTTTGCCAAGTTGATATAACAACATCCTTTTTAAACTCTTTTTCTTTTCCTGAATAAATTTTATGAATGTATTTATCTAAATCTTTCCAACCATATTCTTTAAAATCACTATACATTTGTTCTACAAGATTTATTGTTGGAACAACTAAAACACCTTTTAATCCTTTGGATAAAAGATATCTAATAATTACATACAAAACAAAACTTTTACCTGAATTATGATGAACTATGTTATTTTGAACATAACACTCTTCTTCAAAATCAATATTGAAATCAATCCATTCTTGCTTTTTTAAATCTTCAATTGAAACAATTTTTTTTGTGTCAAACAAATTACCTTTTAGTATTTCATCTCCTATTTTTAAATTTGAAGAAGACTCCCAAATTGGTTTATTTTTATCTTTTTTTAATAAAAAATGTGTAATAGAACATTTTATTGATGAACCATCATCAAATGTAATTTTTTTACCATCTAAATCTTTTTTAATAAAATAATCATTTATTTTTTTAAATCCAAATGGTGTTTCAATTTTTACATTTTTTCCTTGTTTTATTAATTCAACAATTTCACCAAAAGTTCTTTCTTCTATTTTCATATTAACTCCTATAAATTTTTATGTTAATCTTCAATTATAACTCTTATTTTTTCATTTTTATCTAGACAACCTGTTGCAGAAATAAGAATACAATTTTTATTATTTATAGCTTCAACAATAGCTTTTATTTGATAATCTCTTGGTTTAAATGGTGGATTTAATGAGTTAATGAATTCTTTAATTTCTTCTTCAGTTACTTTTTCATTATTTGAATCTATATTTTCGTATTCAAATTCTGGAAATTTATTTAAAATTAATTTTACTAATCCTCTTGGTATTATCATTCCAGATGGTGTTAAAGAATAAAATTTCTTCTTTCCATCCCATAAACCTGCTCTAAAAGCAGGTGTAAATCTATATCCATCAACATAAATTGAAAGCATATTCATGAGTTTTAACCGTAATTCCATTCCTTCTTCAGTATTAGGAATTTCTATTAAAGAATATGAATAATTTATATCTTTTATTTTCACATTAATCCTTTGATTTAGAATTTTAACCTTTATATCCAATTCTTTCTATTTCTTTTTCTATTTCTTCTAATAATTCATCATGATTTAATAAAAATTCAATTGTATTTGAAAACATGTTATCAAATTTATCTAAAAGATAATCATCATCTTCTTCATAAGAATAAGCTTTTTTCCATAATTCTTTGAATGTATAAAAATCAATTCTATTGTAAATATAAAGTAAAATTTTTCTTGTTTTGCTCATTTTAACTCCTTTTCATTTTATTTTTTATAATTATAACATATTTTTTCATATTTTTGAATAGTAAATACAAGTTTTTAAAAAAAATTATTTTATTCCTAAAATTGATTTCTCAATTTCAATACATTTTTCATACGAATCGGCTTCATCTTTATCTTCTCTAATACATACAAAACTTGGATGTAAAAGAGCTTCTACTTTTCCATCTTTCCAAGATAATCCTCTACAATTAATTGTTGCAATTTTACCAATTAACTTGTCTTTATGTTTAGTAATATAATTCATGTCTTCTTCTGTTAAACCTCCAGCTTTAACTTTTATTTTACCATCAGAACTTTCAGCTATAACTCTGTTAATAAAATTTTCATATTTTGTTCCTGGTGTGCCATATTCAAAACCAATAATTTTAAAATCAACATCAAAATTTATTTTAATTTTTATTTGATAATCAGGTTTTTTATTTATAAATTTCCCATATTTACTTTTAACAACAGTTCCTTCTCCACCTCTTTGAAAAATTTCTTTAAAATGTTCTATAACTTCTTCTTTTATTTTTACAGGTCTAGTAGAAATTTCTAAAATATTATCTGTTTGCCACAAACATTCTTTTAAATTTGAATATCTTTTGTAATAAGGAATTTCACAATATCCTTTGCTCCAATCTTTGAAAGGAATTATATCCCAAGCAACAATATAAATATCTTTTAAAAATTCAGATGGTTTTTTTCCATATTTTTCAATAAATGCTTTAATATCTTTTTCTTTTAATTTTCCTTCTTTCTTTTTAGACAAAAGTGTTTTTATTGAATTAATTAATCCATTAGCTTTATATCTATCAAAATTTTTAACAAGAATCTCACCAGTAATAACAAATTCATCATAAACAGGTGAAAAATAATTGTGTTTAAAAGCCCTTTCTAAATGTAAATCTTTTCCATTTCTCGCAAATGTTCTTAATTCTCCTGTTTCACAATTATAATAGAGGTTACAAAACATTCCATCAAGCTTTTCTTGTGACCAAACTTCACCTTCTTCAAGAAGTTTTTCAAGTTTTTTCATATTAAAAGGAATTGCTCCCATATATGAAGTAATTGGTATAAAATTTTCAAATACTTTGTTTATTAATTTAGCATTAATACCTATTTTAAAATCTTTTTGAAGAATTCCATCAAATACCCAAGCATCGTGTTCATCAAGCTTTTGATATAAATATTCAACTTCATTTCTTGCAGCATTTCCTGTAATTTTTCTTAATCTTAAATTATCTAAAGTATCAAATATAATATGACTTGAATGCTCTAAAGTAATTTCACCTTTATTTGGAAGTTTATCATATTTTTTAACATAGTATTGATAAAATGGATTATAAGCGTAAAATAAAACTTTTTTAAGAAGATCATTATCTTTATGTTGTTTAAGTATCTCTTGTTTTTTGTTAGTAGAAGAAGTTTCTTTTATTTGTTGTAGAATTTCATAAACTTTCATTTTAACTCCTTTTATTAATTTACTTCTCAGAGTGCTTCTGAAAGGTAAATAGAGGTGAAAGCTAAAATTTTTCTTATCAAATAAATAAGGAAGCCTTTTTACCTTTATAAAATTATGGTGTGTTTTTGAAAAAGTAAACTATTTTAAAAAATTTTTATAAATTTCTTCTAATGAAATAGGTGTAAAATTTATATTTTCAACTGAAACATTAAAATGAGGTATTTCACATTCTTGACAAGGATTTGCACTATGTGTATGACCATGAATTAATAAATCAATATTACCAAGCTTTTTCTTAAATTCTCTAAGAGAAGTGTTTGTATCCAAATATTTTTCACACAATGGATAATGACAAATACCGATCTTCTTTTTATTAACATTCAAAATAAAATATGCGTTAGTGCTTTGAAACCCCACATCTTTGTACCATCCATTAGATTTATGGTCATGGTTTCCATAAATTAAAATCTTATTTCCATTCATATTATCTAAAATTCTTTTGGCTAAAAATTTTTCTGAAAGCACAAATTCATATTTTCTTTTATATTGACCAAATCCTACAAAAATATCTCCAACAAAAAACACAGTGTCTTCTGGTTTAACAACACTATTATATCTTTTTATCATTTCTTCTATGTATGAATCTTGAAATTGCTTTCTTTTAGGTTCATATTCAAATATGTTTTGATGAAAGAAATGATAATCACTTACAAACCAAATCATCTTTCTTCCATTGGTGTAATAAATAATCCCGTTAAAATATAGTTTACAACGGCACCTATTATTTCACCAATTATCATATAAATAGGTGTCATAATTACACTGAAATGTGTAAAGCTAAACCATTCAATTCCTTGAACATCAAAAATTTTAGCACATAACAAAATTAAAAAGACAGGCCCTGATAAATACACAATAAAAGATGATACAATTGCTAAAAGAAATGTATTTGCACTTAAAGTTCCTAGAATATATTTTTTCATATTTTCTCCTATAAATAATTTATATAAATATTTGGAATACTATCAAGTCTTTCAACTAATTTTACTGGAATATTATTTATTTTAGCTACTTTTTCACATGTGTTAAATTTTAATTCTGATTTCATCTTTTTAATCCAATTAATCACACTTAACGAGTAATCTCCATCTTTATTTTTAATTTTAACTAATTCACAATAAATCCCTTGTATTTCTTTAATCATTTCTGGATTTATTTTCATTTTACGTCTTTTATTTGTTCTACAGTAATTCCACATTTTTTTAAAAACTCAATTCCATCAGTGTTTCTATATTCTTCATAATAAAAAACTCTTTTTATTCCTGACTGAACAATTAATTTAGCACATTCAGGACAAGGACTCAAAGTAACATACATATCACATTCATTAGTCGATATTCCAGCTTTTGCTGCAAAAGCAATAGCATTCATTTCAGCGTGAACTGTGAAAGGTGATGTTTTTAAAATTTCTTTTGGATCATCAAATTGTTTTTTACATTTACGACAAAAATATAAAAAATCATCAAATTTTCCAATTTCTTTAGAACCACAAAAAGGACATAATTTTTCTATTTCTTCACATACATTTTCATATCCTGATACTGTTCCATTATAACCACAAGAAATAATCCTATTATCTCTAGTAAGAACTGCACCAACTTTATTTCTTTTACAATAAGATAACTTAGCAGTTTCCAAAGCAACTCTCATAAAATATTTTTCTTTCATAATATGTCCTTAAATTTAGCAAGTTTCATCAAAGCTTGTGCTTCTATTGCTTTGACCGCTTGTTTAGTTATTCCAAATAAATAAGCTATTTCATCTAATTTATATTCTCTGCATTCTACAATACCCATTTCAATCAAATAATTTAAAACTATCCATTTTTCATTTTTATCTTCAATTTCATCTAAAATTAATTTTACTTCTTTTAATGTTAATTCCATTTTAACTCCTTTTCTTTTAGTTACATGTTAATTATAACAAAAATAAAAATAAATGTAAATACTTTTTACTAATTTTTGTTAATTTTCTAATTTTTTAATCTTCTAAATTTACAGAATAAAGATATTTATGTTCATCAGGAATAGCCAAATATAAATTATAAACCAATATTCTAAAATCCCAAAAAACATCTTTTTGTGATCTTAATTCTAATAAATGTTGTAATTCTTGTCCATTAATTGTATAAACACCTCTTGTTTTATATCCTTCAGGAAGAAGTATTTTGATTCTATCTAAATTTTTTCCCTTATAATGTGCTACAATTTTTCTTGTATTTTCTAAATTTTGTAATGCGTATTTATCAATAACTTCATCTCCAGAAAAAACAAAATATTTTGAAGCTCTTTGAATATCATCGATAAATTCTTTTTCTTGTGCTAATTCTTTCAATGTATATCGTGTTGATTTAACTGTCGGTGCAATTCCAACACAATGACGTGACAATTCTTGTAATGTTGCTCTACTAAAATTCATAATCCTGAATGTATATGTTAGATGCCTTAAAATAGATTTATGTTTAAATTTATTACCTATCCTTTCTATAAATTCTTTATCTTTTTCACCTGTTATATTATTTTTTATATCACTATCTGATTTACTATGACTTTGCCATGCTTCTCTTCCACCTTCAGCACATACCCATAATGGTGTATACCAAAGAACTTCAGATTTTTGTGGATTTAATTCTTCAAAATCGTAATTCCATTGTCTTAATTCTTTTATTTTATTTTTAATTTTTTCGATCATTTAAAACTCCTATTTCAATTAAAATTTTTTTAACTTTATCTTTTAATTTGTTAATATCTTTTTCTGTATTATCTAAAATAATTTCTTTATCAAAATCAATTTTTTCAATAAATTCTTCTTTTATATTTTTATCAATAACATGTATAACAATTACATTATCAACTTCTTTAATTCTCTCATATTCAACTTTAAATCTCAAATCTGTTATTAAATTAATTTTTGTAACATTCATTTGTTTCTTCACAAAATCAGCCCAAATATAAGGATACCCTTTTTTTATTTCTTCTGAAAACCATATCAAATCTTTTCGATATTTTTCTTTGTTTTTTTCAAAATCATCTAAAGATATACCTTTTATTTTACAAAATATTTCTTTAGGTTTTTTAGCAAAAGAAAATCTATCAACTTTTATATATTTTTCAATGACATCTGCAACAGTATCTTTTCCAACTCTTTTTTCACCATATAAAAAAATTGTCATTTTAATTCCTTTAAAACTTTTTTATACTCTTCTGGTGTGTTGAAAAATAAAGTTTTTTCTTTTACAATATTAACATGAAAATTATTTTTAACAGCTAAATCTAAAAATTCTTTTTCTTTTTCTTTTAATTCTTTAATTATAAAAATTGAATTATCTTGATAACCTTCTTTTTGACCTTTAGTCCAATCTATTAATTTATTTTCTTTAAAAACCAAAGAAACATATGGATTTTTTCTTTTTGTTACAGTCAAACAATTATTATCAAATTTTTTATATGTTTCTAAAATATCTTTTATATTTTGTTCATTAAAAAATACGTCACTCCAACAAATACAAATAGGTTCTTTAATTTTCTTTTTTAATTCAAAAACATCTGCTCCTGATCCATTCCCAAAATCACCTGTTATAGTTTTAGAAAATGTTTTAATTTTCGGATAATTATTTAAAATATTATCTGTTGTAACTATATAAATATTATCAAAAAATTTTTTAAAAATTTTTTCATTATATTCAAACGTTTCTAATATTTTTGGCTTATAGGAAAATCTTGATGATTTTCCTGCTGCCATAATATATAAATTCATTGTTTATCCTTTTCTTAAAAGATATTTTAAAAATACATTAGTATCATAAACATTTTTTACATGAAGTGATGGTAATTTTTTAATCATATCTTTATCATTTCCATTTATTTCATCACCAATATAAAACACTTTATTTTTATCTATATCAATTAATTCAAGCAACTTTTTAAAATTATTATATTTATTATTGTCTTTTTTCATTATATCAATAGTTGAAATACCTGCTTTAATAACTTGTAAATCAGGTAGTTTAATTAACAAATATTTATGTAGAACTTCTCTATATTCATAATCTAAAAATCTTAATGAAATAATACAATTATTTCTATTTTCAATTTTTGAAACATTGAATGATATATCTCTCAAAACATCAAAAATCTCATTTAATTCATTTGTTTTTAATTCAAAATTTTTATAAATAATTTTATTATCTTTATAAATAGTACTTCCATAATTTGTCGCATAATAATTACATTTTAATTCTTTAGGAATTTCAGAAAGTTTTTTACCTGTAAAAAGTATTATTTTGTATTTATCATAAAGTTTATTTATCAAATTATTATTTTCTAATGAAACATCTACATCTTTTATATTTCTAGAAAAAATAGTATCATCAAAATCAAATATCAATGTATTAAAATCATCAAAATTAAAATAACTGTCAAAAATTGTAAATGCTAACTCATCAGGATCATGTTTATCTTTATTTTTTATTTTTTCATTGATAACAACAGGAATATCTAACTTTGAATAAATTTTTGTATGAGATATAATTTTTGAAACATCATAATTTAGACTTTTTAAAATAATTTTAAGTTCTTCTTCTAAAGAATACCCTATCATATCTTTATCACGTGTAATATTGACCACAAGATATTTTTCTTTTTCTTTTATTGCTTCTTTAAATCCTTTAGTTTTATATGTTGGTATTAGTGAAGAAAATTGTGTTCCTGAACTAAATATTATTAAATCACTTTTTTTAATTACTTTTTTAGCTCTTTCAGACAAAATTGGAATTTTTTCGTTTCCATATTTATCAATAAAAAATATGTCAGTAATTCTGTTGTTAGGATTATTCCAATCAACTATTTCAGCTTCATCATATATATTAACTGATTTCTCAGTTTTTGCGCATAAAAATAATGATTCATCAGAATTAACAATAACATTTTTAGGTAAATTAAGATATTCTGCCATAATATCAGCCGCTTTTTGTAACGACTTATTATTAATATAAGCAAGACCACCATATACAATATTAGCAATAGAAAAATCTACATATCTTATTTTATGTGAAAGTTTTTGTTTAAAATACACTTCAACAGCTTGTTTAATTTCATCAGGAAAATCTGAAACTAATTCTTTTATTTTATATTCAGCATCTTTATAAAACGTGTATCTCTTTGATAAAACATTAAAAATTTTTTCTGATAAATCTGTTTTAATTTTATCTCTATATAATTCATAATCTAAAAATTGTTGTTTTCTGACATCAGATGGACCGAGTATTTCACCATTAAAAACTTTTCTAACAATACCAGTAGAAAGACCATTATCATACGCATTTACTAAAGTATACATATTATTAATATCTAAATATTTAGAAAGTCCTTTTTTTAATTGTTTACTTCCTGTTCCTCCTGAAATTATTAACACTTTCATCAATTTTCCTTTATTTTAAATATTCATTTAAAATTATATTATATTTTTTAAAAATGCTAACTTAAAATTTTTAAAAGTTGTTTTTTGAAAATTTCTTTTTTATTAAATCTTCTTACATACGATGGATGATAAACTTTAAAAGAATTAAATTTTTCAAAAACATCATTGTATTCTTTATAATTTCCTAAAAATACAAACCTATCAAAATCATATTCATTTTTTAGAAAATTCAATTCATCTAAAAGAATATTAGTCCATTCTTTTAATGATAAATTAGATTCATCTTTTATTAAATTAGTAAAATAAGGAAATAATTTTATTTCTTTTAAAACATCTAAAAGTGTTTTTGATGAAGGACCAAATAACCAAGCAGATTCACATTTATATAAATGTTTAAATTTTGTTCCAGGTTTGTAACCTATAAAAACAATTTTTGAAAATAAATTTCCTCTAGGAGGAGTATAGAATTTTTTAAAATTATTAAAATACTTTTGATGTTTCTTTAATCCAAAAATTCCTGGATATTCTATATCATCTATATTTGGTTTTATTTCTTTAATTTTTAAAATATTTTTACAGATACTATCCCAATTCATATTCTTTCTTTTATTATTTGATATAATTCTTTTGCATATTCATCAACATTAATTTTAGTATTCTCATATTGTAAATCACAAATTTTTTTACATTTCTCTTCATCATTTTTCAACATTTTCATTCTTTTTTCAATATCATCTTTACTTTTAACATATAACAATTTTCTCAAAGTTTCATCTGTATAAATTTTCATTTGTGGATCTAATTCTTTATCAACAAATGTTATGTTGTTTGCTAAAATTGACTCATATACTCTTTGATTTATATTATTACCATTATATTTTTTATCACCTATGATTACTGTCGCTTTAAATTCATTCATCTTGTTTAAAAATTCTGAATATTCAACTGGTTTTCCAAATAGTGGTGGTCTACCATGTATTTCTTCTTTGTATTTTTTAAATTTTTCTAATTTTATAGGACCAAAAACTTCAACAATTAAATCATTATATCCAAATAAAAACTGAAGAATTTTTTCTTCTCTTTTTCCACCTCTTAATGTTCCACCATATCCTAAGTCTTTTATTTTTTTAGACCAATCCCAAGGAAGTCTTTCATTTAATAAAGGAAATTTATAAAAAGGAAAATGGACATATTCTTTAACTTTCACTTCTTTTTCAATTTGTTTTCTAAAAGGATTAATATTATAAGGTTGATGAATATAAATAATTTCTTTGTCTATATAAATATCCTCTTTTTTATATTTTTTACTCCATGGTTTCTTTTCAATCGATTTCCAAATTTGTTTCAAATGTAATTCAGGGTCACAATACATATAAAATATAGGTCCATTAAATTTATTAATCATAATATAATTCATTATTTGAGCTTTATCTTCAGCACCTCCAAAAAAGTTAACATTACCATTAATAACTACAAGTGCATCAAAATTATCTAAATTATTGTCTTCTAAAATATTGTGTCCTATTGCAAAATCAATTTTTGGATCTTTTTTTAAAATTTTAGTAAAATAATGAACTTCAAAATTTTTAGACAAAAGCTTCATAATTGATAGTGCTTCTCCTGAACCGCCTGATGTTCCTTTATTTACAATTCTAGCTCCTAATTTTAAAACAGCTATTTTCATTTGTTTTCCTTAAATTCTTTTAATTCTTTTAGTTTTTTATCAAGTTCTAAATTAATTATTTTTAAAGATTTATCTAAAATTGGTGATAATTTTTCATCTATTTTAATCTTTTTACCAACATTGTATCCTAAATAAGAATAAAACAAATATTTTCTAGGACTTAAAACAATAAGTAAAAGACCAATAATAGTCAATATAACACTCACTTTTATATATTTTTTGAGATTTGATTTTATATCTTTTATTCTTTTTATTTCTTCTTCTTTTTTCAAGCAACATTCATCTAAAACCAATTCATAATAAAAAGATAAAATAGATAATACAAGTAGTCCACCAAAAAACAAAACATTTTCCAATTTTCCTATCATATCATAAAGATAAAGATAAACAAAAATTTTTTCCATCTTAACTTCCTTTTCATGTTTTGTATAACCACCACATCATATTTATTAAAAAACGTAAATATATTCATTTTCATTTATAAATCTTTCAATGTATTTGAAATGTCTTTCATAAACATGTAAAGAGCTCGCTGTCCAGATAATAGGTCCTTTTTTTAATTCCGGGTATGTCTTTTTTAGTTCATCAAAAACTTTATTTTGGACATACAAATCCCAATAAAAATCGGAAGAATACCCAAACACAATATCATTACTGCGCATTACATAATGACTAATTAACACATTATCTCTAATAAAAAATTGATTATACATTGTGCAAATAAAATCTGACATACCATTTTTATTGTATTCATAATGCATAGAAGGTCTATTGTAAATCATAATAGCTCTTCTACTATCCGGATTTCGTTTTAATTCTCTTATACAATTTTTGTATTGATCAAAATTTTCTTTACTAAAAATAACCCAACCATAATTAGAATTTATAAAACCATCTTTATCTGCAACTTGCTGCCAAATTAACGGAACTTTTCCTGGAATATCATAAACATTTAATGATTGACTTTCATACCATTGTATTTCTCTTTGTGCATAATCTAAATTTGTCTCTCTAAGAATATACGGTTCATCAACTATAAATGTTGCTCCAATAATTTCAATTAATTTTTGTCCTGTCTTATCAATAACAAATTCTTTATTTTTATATTTTTGAATTATTTCATTTCTTATATCTTTTATTTTTTTATAAAAATTAGTTTTATCTGTCCAATTTGACATTCTTTCATTTATTTCTTTGTTTATATCTATTACACACATTTTTCATCCTTTATATTTTTTAATAATATCTTTATATCTCGGATCAGTTTCTTTTACAAAATTACCTTCAGGAGTTAAAAAACCTTTCCTATCTTTTATTTCATTATAAGCAACTTCTAATGCATAATCAGAATCTATTCCTAAATATCTAGAATATCCTACTAAATAAATATATGATTTTTTAATTAAATCTAATGCTGATTTTGTATCTTCTTTAATAATCATATCACCAATATTGCAAATAGTTTCTGTCAACAAATCTAAGTCATAAAATTCATTAGATTTTTCAAATTCAATTCCACCTAACATTTCACTCAAATTAATCAAAACAACTTGAACATCACCTATAGCGTCCACTAATTTATCATTATCTTTTAATCTTTTAGCTTCAAATATTTCACTAAATTCGCTCATTAATTTTGCAAATTGAGTCAATGGTTTACCGTTATCAATAATTCCTCTATCTTTACTCCATTGTATAACTTTTTGCTTAAGTTCTTTTTTCACGTTATCTCCTTTATCAAAATATTTTTCATAAATAATTATATTAAATTTCACAAATTTGTAAATCAAAATAGACAAAAATATTTTTTGTTTAAAAAACTTCACATTGACAAAAATGATTAAAATAATAACCTCCATAATTTGACTCTTTTATATTTTCAATAAATATGTCAGTTCTAACTTTGTATTTAAAGTTAATATCACCATTAGGAAATATTTCACATAATAAAACAAAATCAATTAAATTAGAATTTTGTTTCACGTATTTCATATCTTGTCTAATTGGAAACCATTTGTGTCCATTCACTCTTGCAGTTTTGACTTCATATTTTGTATTAAAACAATCAATTAAATCATATCTCCAATCAAAACTTTTCTTGAAACCAAAATTTTTAATTAAAAAATATTCTGCTGCTATTCCATTAAATGCATCTTTATAAATTTGTTGAGATGTTCTTCCACTAGTATTGTTTGTTTGGATTATTTTGTTAACTTCAAAATTTACAAAATTTAAAAAATCTTTATCTTTACAATTAATATTTCCTATAATCATTTTAACACCTTATCTAGAAAATATTTTACAATATCAAATACATCATCTTCATTTTTGTCTTCTATATTTATAAGAAATTTACTTTTTATGTTAGATAATTCATATGCCTTTTCAAAAAGATTAATTTCTTTTTCTTTTAATTTCAAATCAGTAGTAAATGACTGTCCATCATCACGTTGTATTAAATTTTTAGGATTATCAATAAAAATAAATAAAATACTATCTTTTAAAAAAATTTTTTCAAATTCTAGAACTTTTTCTATTTCTTTTTTTGTATAATTTCTATAAATTGGTCCATAAACCAACTCACCTATATGTAATCTATTAGAAATAATTGGATAAATTAAATCTAGCTCTGATATTCTTATATATTCTTCTAATGCTAATTCAGGATTATTTATACCATAATAACTACAGTGTGTTTTTATTAAAGGCTCTTTATACTTTTTATAATACCATTTTTGTATTTTTTTAATTTGCGTATCTTTGCCAACATTATCAGGACCTTCAATTATTATCATAATTCCTCCTTTATGCAATTATAATATAACAATATTAATTTTATATTAATTATTATATTTTTTTAAAAATTCTTTAGTATATTCAATAAAAGTTTCTAGACAATTAAAATCATCAGGAAGTAAATATTCAAATTCTTTATGACCATCCATAATGAATCTATTATCCCATCTTCCTACTATCATTTCTTTTTCATTAACAATTATACCATTTCCAAAATAAAATTTTCCATCTATATAAGATTTCTTATATTTATTAAGTAATTTTTCACCAAAATTCATTTAACTCCTTTAATTATGAAAGAAAAGACATTGTGTTGTATCTTTCATATATTCAAAATAAATTCTATTAAATCCTTCAGTATACAAAGGAAGTTCAAATCTTTTTGCAAAATCTATTAAAATATTTTCTGGAATAAATTTTCCATCAATTTCACTTCTTTCTTTATTTCTTTTGAGAATTTCATCTAAAGATGATAACATGACAACTGCTTTTACATTATAATCATCAAGTTGAGATAACCATCTTCTTCTTGATTTCCAACTAATATTTGTCATATCTATAACAAAATCTTTATTTGATTTTTTAAGTTTATTAAATTTTTGTAAAAGAATTTTATTAATTTCTTTTTGATCCTCTGAGCTTAATTTTTTCCAAATATCTGTATATGTATCACCATATCCTTTCTTTTTTCCATATTCTAAAAGAATATCATCTCTACTTAAAACTTCTAAGTCTTTAAAATTCTTTTTTATATAAGTCGATTTTCCAGATCCTGGAAGTCCTATCATAATATAACAATTTTTATCTAATATTGTATTACAAATTTTATTAAATCCATATTTTTCTTTTTCTTTATATTGAAAATCTTTAAAAGAAATATTTCCTTTGGCATCATAAGATGAAAATTCATAAAGTTTTTCATATAAATCATAATGTCCATTGACAAAATATTTTTTAATTTGTTTGTCTGATTTTCTCCAAAATATTCCATGATAATTTGTTATGTAAAGAATTTCAATAGCATTCAAAAAAGATACAGTATCTTTATAAACTAAATTTATTAAAAAATCAATAGACATCAAAGTAGAAATTCCTTCATGTCCTCTAAATACTATTTTACCATTTTCTAGATGATTTTTTGCAAGAGGTTTTCCAATATCATGAAGAAGTGCAGCAATTTGAAGATTCTTTGAAGCATTATTTAAGCGAGCTTGATTAAATACAAGCATAGTATGAGTCCAAACATCCCCTTCAAGATGATATAAATCACCCTGATGAGAAGTAGATTTTAACAAAGTTTCATAAGTTTTCTTAAAATCTTTAAATATTCTTTCCATTTTAACTCCTTTAAAATTTATTTATCAGAACCTCTCTGGAGGTCTCTGGTTAATTTTTTAATTATCGTAATAGTTTTAATTATCAAAGTTTTAAATTTTCACCAGAGAGGCTCCAATAAATAAATACTAACAATAAAATTATAACAAATTTTTTGAAAAAAGTAAATAAATTACAATTTATTTATATTTCAAAATCATTTTTTGAATATTCATAAACATCTTTGATAACTTCTTTGAGATATTTTTCTAATTCTTTTAATGGTTTATCCTTAAAGAAAAATACCTCATTATCTGTAGCACAAGCTCTTTCTATTAATTCTTTAAATTTACCATCTTCTTTTAGAACTTTAAAAATTAATTCTTTCATTCTATAAGGATACTTAACATTTTTAATATGTATTTTTGGACCTTTTATTGATATCAAAAATACAGAATCATTTTGATTTATTTCTTTATCCCATACATTTATTTCTTTGCCAACAATTTTAAAATGAAATTCTACATCATCAATTTCAAAAATAACAGGTTGATCAATACTGTATTCAAAAATTAATTTTGTTTCTTTAACTTCTTTTCCAGTTTTTGGTAAAATAACATTCATATTTACTCCTTAATTTTTTTATAAATATATTTGATATCATCCCAATCAGCACCAAACATACTGTATGTTTTAATTTCTATTTTACTTTCCCAATTTTTATCTTTTTCAAGTAATTCATTTTTCATATTTGTTTTATAAACAAAACCAACAGGAGCATATTTTTGTAGAAATTTATCTTTTCTCACATGAATTTCATTTTTAAATTTTGATTTATTACAATCAATTTCAAAAATATGAATACAATTGTCAATTTCATCAATATTATCCAAAATGTATTTTTTAATTTCTTCAAACGTTTTAAATAATTTTAAAAAATTATATCTTTCAAAACAATTTGAATCTGAAAACAAAAACATCTTTTCCTCCTTATATATATATTTTCTAAAAATTCTTTTGCTTTTGATAATTTGTTTGTATTTTTAATAATTTTTATTTTGAGCAAATTTTGAAGTTCTTCTTCATTTTTTGCTTTCATTGAAACACTGGGTGAGGGTGTTCTTTATTCAACATATACCCCTTCATAAAAAATATAATAAAAATTTTTTCTAACTCTAGATTTTGAATTCAAAACATCTTCAATTTCTTCTTTTGAATATACCTCTATATGTTCAGGTTCTCTTTCATCATTTAAAATTGGAACAGGATATTTTTTATCAAAATAAAATCCTATTTCATAAAATTCTTCTTCTGGATAATTTTCTTTTTTAATTAATTTTTTTAGCCACCACTTATCATATTTGTTTAATTTTATAGTAATATCTTCTCCTGTAGAAAATTTATTTTTATAAACTTCCATTTTAACTCCTTTTTCTTTTTTATAATTATAACATATTTTTTGAAAAATGTAAATAGTAGAATAGATATTCCAAAAATTTTACACAACAAATGATTTATATAATGTATATTTGAAAATGTAACTTGAAGATATATTTTGAAAATGTAATTTGAAGATATATTTTGAAGGATATATTTTGAAGGATATATTTTGAAGGATATATTTTAAATCAATGGAAGATTTGCAATAAAGAGTTTTTAATTTAACTTTTGAAAACTCTTTGAAGATTTTTAAAGAAAATACAGAGAGAGTTGAAGACTAACAGTTACTTTAATTATAAAAACAAAGGAAGTCTTTTTAACTCTCTCATTAATGATCATAAAAACTTAAGAGGGCGGAGACAACAAATAACCCCTTTTATTAAAATATATCAAGGATGTCTCTTTGCCCTTTTTTTTAAGAAAAAAGTCTCAATTGAACATCTTTTGTATATTCCACTTTTTTGAAATCCTTAGAATTTAAAAATCCTTTTAAAATTTCTAATAAATCTTCTGATAAAATATCTTCAATTCTCAATCTTGCTTCATTGTAAGCTTTTATCACATTCATAAAAAGCGTTTCGTTTTCATTTGCTACAGATTTTGGAGGCATTTTGAAATTATTAATATAAAAAGTATCTTCTATTAATACACCTAATGTTTTATGAATATTTTTTTCATCCACATAATCATTACATTTAAAAATAATTTCATCAGCCATTGTATTTTTTGGTAATTCATTTGTTCTTTCTATATTTCCAAACCAAAGTGTATAAGGAACCTTTACATCTTGTGGTGAAAAATAATTAATATTCAATATATAAATTGAACCTTTTGTGTTTAACAAAAGAAAACTTTCAGCAGCACCATTTTTTGCGTCAGTCATATCACCACTAAAAATTACATTATTGTTTTTCCAATCAGAATTCCAACCAATTTTTCTAAATTGATTTGTCAAAGAAAGATCTAAATCTATACTTTTTCCATTAACATTTTCCCAATAAATACCCATTAAATTAAAATTTGTTATTTTTGTTCCAAATGGAACATCATTTAAAAATTGTTTTCCAGAAACAGGTAAAGCATAATTTTTATATTTTTCTATATCAAAAATGATTTTCTCTTTAACAATTTTTTTAATAAATTTCATTTGTATAAAATTTATTAATATTTCTAAAAATGGTTTATATTCACCTGTAAAATATGTTTTTGTATACCATATTTTTCCATTTCTTATAACATACATTGCACCGTTAATATTATTTTCTTGACAATAAACTCTGTATTTAAAGGCATTCCCTAATTTAATAACATATGATAAATCCATATTTGATATCAATTTCATAAAATCATCATAACATATATTTCCATATTCTATTAATTCTGTGATTCTTAGATATTTTGGAAGTCCTTTAGGTTTGTGATATTTTTTAGATAATTTAGAGATTCTATTTATAGTCCATTTTAATTTTCTATTATTAGAATTTGCTTTCACTGCTACAAATATTTTCTTATATCTATTAAACCCTTCAGCTAAAGGAATAAATCCATATTTTTCTATAAATTTTTTAAGATATTCAAAAAACTCATTTGATTTATTCACAAAAACACCAAGTGTCTCTTCATCTTTAACAAATAAGGTATTACCTGTTAAAATATAATTTACGTATCCAAAAAATTCATCAATATTATCTGGTAATTTATTAAACTTATCAAAAAGTGCATATCTTAATTCTTTAGAAGGAATTTTATCAAAATCAAGTTCTAAATTGTTATAGTTTATGAAATTAACAATAAAAGAAATTTCTTCAAAAGTCCATTGTTTAGTATTGTAAATATCTTCTACAAATCTTTTAACAAATTCTTCAAAAGACATTGATTCAATTACAATAACTTCTTTGATAATTTGATTAAATTCAGGATTATCTAAAAATACATCTTCACCTTGAAGACCTAATCCATATGTTGTAAAATAATGTAATAATTGTTTTACTAAAATATCAAATCTTGAAGAATTAGCTACTTTTTTAAAAGTACTAAATGTTTTAGCAGTTCTAGCTTTTGTAATTTCAGTTTTTAAAACTTCTTTAATATTTTGAATATCATCTTTTGTTAAATGCTGAAAATTTTTAACAACAAAAGGCAAAAGATCTTCCATTTCTTGAAAATTATTTTCATCTTTTCCTGTATAAACAAATTTGTTGTATCTATCATAAACAAATTTTTGTAAATTCATTTTAACTCCTTTAAATTTACTTATCAGAACCTCTCTGGAGGTCCCTGGACAATTTTTATAATGTATAAATATTTTTTACAATCAACTTTTTAAACTTTAACCAGAGAGGCTCCAATAAATAAAT